>Ga0193960_1000105_pt1 | contig 36427 bp, 40 predicted proteins | sample FB_3_MG_FD_140338 | JGI IMG/M metagenome (GOLD analysis project Ga0193960, IMG submission 140338) | Microbial mat bacterial communities from the Broadkill River, Lewes, Delaware, United States - FB_3_MG | ecosystem: Environmental > Aquatic > Freshwater > River > Microbial mats | place: USA... | reverse complement strand
TGGACGGGAATTATAGAGAAGTAATGCTTAAAAAACTCTTAAATTGTTGGGGGAAGAAGCACTTTTTTCAAAATTCCTCGCTCCCTTGATCCACCCTCCCCCTATTAGCCTGTTCCCGTCGTATTTGCTACTCTATATATAGATAAAGTTTTTGTACCTCTTATATGTATTGTACTTTTTTTAATTATATACAGATTAGTTATATAGTGAAATTAACTTTTACATAACAGTAGAATTGATGAAAAATATTGTGAAGTTATTTTGTTGAAATTGTTTAGTGATTTGATAAAACCTAAACTACAACTATGAAAATCAGGTTATCACACTTGATTCTTGAGTAGACGATGTAAAAATTAAATTGTTTTGAGAGTTATAAATGTAGAATATTTTAGAAGTATATGTTGCTTAGAAGAATTATTTTCTTCTAAGCTCTTTAATACGTGCAGCTTTACCAGCAAGATCACGTAGGTAGAAAAGTTTAGCACGACGAACACGTCCGCGGCGAATAACTTTAATTTCATTAATTGAATCAGAATAGATTGGGAAAATTCTTTCAATCCCTACACCATTTGCTCCAATTTTACGAACTGTGATAGTTTGTCCAGTTCCTTGTCCTCTTTTTGCAATACAAACACCCTCGTAATTTTGTACACGAGTTTTGTCACCTTCTTTAATTGTTACTGCAAGATTTACAGTATCTCCAGCACGAAAATCTGGAATATTTTTCTCAGCTACTTGTGCTTTTTCGAAATTTTCAATGTACTTATTTCTCATAAGATTTCCTTGTTCTATGCTTTAAAAGCTGGTCTGGTCTGAAGAATTTTGTCTTTGCTTCAGACAAGGCTAATTTTAGTGAGCGAATTTTACTATGATTTCCCTTTAAGTATTCTGATGGGACACTATTATTTTTATACTTTTGCGGCTTTGAAAAGCTAGGTGCTTCAAGAAGTGGTGATTCAAAGCTCTCTATCTCTAGAGATTCGCTATTTCCCAAAACACCTTTTACATTTCTCGAAACAGCATCACATATAATAAGTGAAGGTAATTCTCCACCTGTCAATATGTAATCACCTATACTAAAAACCTCATCTGCAAACTCTTCGATTACTCTTTCGTCTATCCCCTCATATCTTCCACTCACAAAAGCTATATGTGATCTATTTGACAATCGTTTTGCATCGATTTGACGAAAAGGTTTTGCAACCGGTGTCATAAAAATAATATGGACATCTTCATCTTCGGATCTTAATGATTCTAAAGCATCGTAGAGTGGCTGAGGGTTCATCACCATTCCAGCTCCACCACCCACTGCTGTGTCATCTACTTTTTTATGCTTTGAAGCACTAAAGTCACGAGGATTTAAATACTTTACTTCTAGAAGGTTTTTTTCAATAGCTCTATGCAAAATAGAGTCTTGAAAGTAACCTTCTACAATATTTTGAAAAAGTGTTACAAATGTAAAACGCATTAAGAAGCTTCTAAAATATCTATGCCACCAGAAACTGTAATTTTCTTATTTTCTATATCAGTTTGTTCTATAAAAGGTGGCTGATAAGGAATTAGAAAACTTTTTGGCTGACCTTTTGCTTGAAGCTCATCATCGGTAGTAATGAGAAGATAGTCAGCTACTGCCATTCTCTCTATCTCTTTTACTACACCTAAAACCACTCCATTTTCCACTACACTACAGCCTATAATATCAAACCAAAAAAATTCGCCATCTTCAAGCTGACAAGTTTCTCTAGTTTTCTCATAAGTTGTATAGAGTTTTGCATTTGTAAAACGTTTTGCAGTTTCAGGTGTTGTATACCCTTGCAGCTTTACCAGTCCTCTTTCATAGTTTATATCTGAAAGTGTAACTTGATCTTTTTTATTGAGATAAAAAGCAGCACCTTTTACAAATTGCTCTGGAAAATCACTTTTAATATGAAGCTTCATATCACCTTGTAAACCTACTGTTTTACCAATAGTAGCGATATGAAGAAGTTGTGGTTTATGCGATTGGTTCGACATTTATACGATAACTTTTTCCATCTTTGGCTTTACAACCAGAGATTACTGTTTTGATTGCACCAATCATTTTACCCTCTTTACCAATAAGCTTTCCAACGTCTGCTTGATTAGCAAAAAGAATTATTTCCGTATTTTCATCGCCTTCTTTAAGTTCAACTTTTATATCTTCAGGATAACTTGCGATTAAAGTTGCGAACTTTGCGACAAAATCAGAGATCATTTTAACGACCAGTTATCTTTTTAACACGATCACTCATTTTAGCACCAACGCTTAACCAGTAATCAAGTCTTTCATTATCTACAACCATAGTTTTTTCTTCAGTCATTGGGTTATAGTGACCAATATGCTCGATCCAGCCACCATCTCTTCTTTTACGAGAATCAGTTACCACGATACGGTAAAATGGTTGTTTCTTACGACCCATACGAGTAAGACGAATTGTTGTCATTGTTTTTCCTTTAATGTTAATAATAAATAGTTCGGAGGTATTGGGTGCAGAATAAATAAAAGTGTTTATTGTGCCTCTTACCGCCATATTTAGCGTATATACAGCTCTCAATCACAGAGGGATTATTTTAAGAGCCAAAACGTTGATGGAATTATACTTGTTTTTTTATTTTTTGTAAAGTACAGATGCAAAAGCGTTAGAGCAATTGCACCTATAAGAAGTTTTAACGAGGTAGAGAACCTAAACCGCCAGGTCCGCCCATCTGCCCCATCATAGATTGAAGATCTTTCATCCCTTTTTTTCCAGAGAATTTTTTAGCCATTTTTCCTGCATTTTTAAACTGCTTGATCATTCTATTGATCTCAACTTGAGTAAGACCACACCCTTTAGCAATTCTCTCTTTTCTAGAATTATTTAAAAGATCTGGGTCCTCTCTCTCTTTAGGTGTCATAGAAGAAACCATCGCTTTTATATTTTTAAGCTCGCTTGAGTTTTCAAAATCAAAATCTTTGATCGCCTTGCTCATATTTCCCATACCAGGGATCATCCCAAGAATAGAGCTCATGCTCCCCATCTTTTTAATACTCTCCATCTGTTCGATAAAGTCATTAAAGTTAAATTTCCCTTTTTGGATCTTCTTTGTGAGTTTTTTTGCTGTTTTTTCATCAATAGCAGAAGATGTTTTTTCAGCAAGCCCCTCAATATCTCCAAAACCCATAAGACGGTTTACAACACGCTCAGGTAAGAACACCTCAAGATCTTGCATCTTCTCACCACTACCAATAAAGCGAAGTGGGACTTCTACCTGTGAAGCAAGTCCAAGTGCAACACCACCTTTAGAATCTCCATCATATTTAGAGAGAATAACCCCATCAATACCGATTTTCTCTTTAAAAGTGCTTGCTGTTCTCACTGCATCTTGACCTGTTAAAGAATCAGCCACATAAAAGATTTCACTTGGATTTGCAACTTTTTTAACGCTCTCAAGCTCATCCATTAGCGCATCATCGATCGCTAAACGCCCAGCTGTATCTATTAAAACAACATCATAAATATTACTTTTTGCTTTCTCAAGAGCTGCGCTTACAACCTCTACAGGATTCTTGGTATTTTCATCTTCATAGAGTTCCACCTCTATTTGCGATGTGATCTGGCGTAGTTGCTCTACTGCTGCTAAACGCTGTAGATCGGCTGCTACTACAAGTACTTTTTTTTGTTTGTTCTTGAGATAGTTTGCAAGTTTTCCTGTCGTAGTTGTCTTACCAGATCCCTGAAGTCCTGTCATTAAGATAACTGTAGGAGGGTTAGGAGCAAAAACGAAACCTTTATTGCCGCCAACATCTAAAAGTGTATGAAGATTTGTGCGAAGTGCATCTAGGAACTGATCTTTGCCTATACCATTTTGCTTTGTCTCGATCTGTACTGCATCTATAAGCGTTTTCACAACTTTATGATTTACGTCTGCTTTAAGAAGAGACTTTTTAAGTTCAGCGAGTGCTTTGCTTAGTGCTTTATCATCATCATGAAAACGAATCTTTTTAATTGCGTTTGTAAAGGAATCAGTTAACGTATCAAACACAAAAATCTCCTTGTTCAGGTAAAATTTATTCTTTTAAAAATGTCTGCGATTATACTTTATTCTTACTTTAGGCTTTCTTTGAAAGGCTTATAGAGGTGATACAAAGGTATCTACACCTTCTAATGTGTAGTATTTACTTTTGTTTCTTTGGGTAAAAAAAAGCGTATATGCTGCTGTAATAGCATCTAGCAGATCTTCATACTCCTTAAGGGAGCGACCACGTAAGATCTCTAGATCCTGCATAAGAGCAGAGTGTGGCATACAAACTTTTTGAAGATACGTTTGGTAAATTTTGAGCTGTTTTTTGATAAAGGCATTATCTCTGCCTTTTTTGCGTTTATAAGGCAAGATCTTGTAGTTGTTAAAAGCAACAGCGATCGTCGCATGAGGATAGACTTCAAAAACTCTTTTCTTAGCTTCCTTATCACGCACATACCCTAAAGTACTCAGATACTCAAAAAGAACTTCAGAACGTATTTTGTGTGAATATGTTTGCATGATCTTGCGATTGACGGGAAGCATAGCTATCTTATAAGGGGAGAAATCTTTGTTAAAAGCTTTTTCTATCTCTCTGTTGCCCTCTTCATTGGGAATGAGCAAGGGAGCATCAACTCCAATGCTCACTTTAAACTTTTGATACTCTTTGATCTTTTCTACAATATCTTCAAGTGTGTAGAAGAGTTCAAGACTGATTATATAAAGCTTTGTTGCTCGTAACTCTAACACACAAAAGCCTGAGGGATTTTTCTCACCCCAGGCAAGATCTATACCGATAAAAAACTCTCTATCCAAAGTTATTTCCTGCTCTCTTTGCAAAGATCATAACATAAGATAGCAGATCTATCTATTTGAACGCTTCAATCGATCTAAGATATCTTTAAAGTCTAGAATCTTAAAATTTTGTGTCTTTGCTGTAGACCCATCTTGTGCAATAAAAACACCTTGTGTATATTCTCCAAGTGAAGCAGATGTAGCCTCGATTCCATCGGTTTCATTGACTCCATCAAACTCTCCATCAGTAATCATAAAACTTCCAAGATATTTTGTACTTTTTTTATCAAATACTGCATAAGAGTTATTTCCTTGAGAAGATGCTATAAGATACTCATTATAAAGAGCAAGCCCTTCAATGTCTGCTTTAAGTGCATCATTTTCTTCAATAGATGCAAATACAACGCCATTATCACGAAGCCCCCTTTTGAGATCAAATTTCCAGATTCCAAAATCCTCTTCCCCTATATAAAGTGTTTGTATAGTATCATCTACGACACACCCCTCTGTTTGACTTGGGATCTTTGCTTTACCTACTAAAGTTGCTGTAAGTCTCCCATTTTGAGACTCTAGTTGATGCATAACTATTGCACCTGTTTTACTGTTTGTTATTACAAAAAACTTATCACTCTTTTGATACATACAAAGTCCATAACTTTTCTCAAGTGTATGCAAAGTATTAAGTGAGAGTGGATACACCTTAGCTGTATCTTGATCTATGCCATAGACAGCCATCGTATCATCTACTCTGTTAGATGCTACTACAATGTCGATCTCTTTTGCATTATGCAAAAAACCATAGCGTAGATCTACATTGTTAAACTTTCCATCTTTATAAGCTTGAACTCTTTTGCCATTGAGATCATACACTTCAAGTCCACCACCTTTTTTGTTAGTACCAAAAATAAGTGATTTGGAACGCTCTTTTTTATTGACCCATATTGCAGGATCATCAGCCACATCACCCTCTTTTGCTACAAAGTCGGTTTGTGCTTTTGCTTTTACTTCTACAAAACTTTGTGTAGAACAGGCACTAAAAAAAGTGGCGACGCCAAGCATTGAAAACAAAAAAGTTCTATACATTAAAAACTCCCACTAAGTGTAAGCATATATCTTGCTCCTGCTGTTTCTGATTGTGTTTCATACTCATCTACAATACCATTTATTTTATCCTCTACACTATCATAGATCACAAAACTCTCATCAACAGATGCATCAAGGGCATTATCTACTGTAAATCTAAGTATCATATCTTTAGCAATTTTATACTGTGCAAATAAACCTAACTCCCCATCATATTTTGTTACTTCTGTCTCTGTTGCTGATTCTGCAGTAGATTCCCCTCTTTGTTGATAGTTAAACCCGTATGTAAGTCCTACACTTTTAAGCTCATGTGTTAAACCGATGTTATAAACATAATCGGGCTGATCGTTAAACTTTCTCTTTTGACCTGTAAAGAAATCTGTCACTTCTGAATCAAGATAAGAGTAGTTTCCTATCATACTCAGACTTGGTATACCAACAAAGGTAAAAGGGATACTAAAATCAAGTTCAACACCATATACATCTGCATCTCCCGTGTTACTGACAATATACTCTTTTCCCTCTTCATCTCCAAAGTTGACACTATTGCCTGTAGGTGAATACTCGATTAAATCACTAATAGTGCGGTAATATGTATTGACACCAATTATTCCCCCTGCTTTAAACCCATGCTCATACCCTAGATCTATCCCTAAAGATTTTTCAGGCTCGAGATCTGGGTTCCCTATAAGTGCGTCATACTCTCTTGGCTCATCCTCTTGAGTAAAAGCTACGATCTCATCCATAGAGGGGCGGCGTACTGTTTGTGCGATTGATGCTCTGATATGATCCGCTTCACTTAGTTTTGCTAAATAGTGTAAAGAGGGATTTATCGTCGTATAACTTTTAGAGATCTCATCGCCCGCTTTAGCTTTTGCTTTATTATCCGTATTTTCTACTCTAACACCTACACTGATACTGTGAATGTCATTGATCTTATAATGCCCTTGAGCAAAAGCATCTAAACGATTTTGCACCACTTCGTATGTCCCTCTATCAAGTATCTCTGTATCAGAAACTTCATCATCTTCAACCTCAAACTCACTCATAACTGTCTCTCTTGACTTTCGCATATAATCAAGACCCATCTCTATCATAAAAGCATCTGAAGCTTGATATGTATCTGTTAGTTTTGCATTGTATTGTGTATCTTCAGTGATAGTTTTCTCATCTGAACGCTCAACCATCCAACTATTGATATTCTCAACTTCTGCAAGGTTTTTACCACTTTTTGCTTCATAATCATGAAGTGAATAGTCTAACTTATCATAGGCTGCATACACTTGAACTTTATGTTTATTCGTCTCATGTGTATACTCAAGCTGCAGATTTGTTGCATCTTTTTCAATATCCATGATCTGGTGCTGGATCTCATCAAATTCCCAAGCAGAAGCATCTTTATCATACTTATAAGAGATCTCTCTTTGTTCCTCCTCTCTATCTATGGTGAAATAACTTGCAGCAAGCATCAGCTCCCCATCTTCGGCAATCGGTGTTACCGCTTTTGCATAAAGAGATGTAGTAAGTGTATCGCGATTGTCATATTCGTTTTCATACTCATCCAACTCTCTATCGCTATTTTTAATAAGAGTCACTTTATCTTTTGGTGTGTACTTATCATCTATATTTGCAGAAAAAGTAAATGCTGTCTTCCCTATAAGATCTGTATATGAAAAATATGCCAAACCTTTAAACTTGTTATCTGTAACATCAATATTGCCATAGATATCACCTGCAACACCTCCATCCATCTGATCAGCTTTTGCATCAGATCCTGCTTTACCGTTACTATAGTATGCAGTTCCTAAACGATATGCAAACCTTTTCGTACTGCTTGCTTCTTTTAAAATAATGTTGATAGTCCCTGCTACTCCTGATGAGTCACTTGAAGCACTAGGACTTCTAAGGATCTCAATACGCTCTATCATCTCGGCAGGAATAAGGTCTAAACTCGCACTCCCATCAGCTTCTGTACCAGGAACACGATTTCCATTAATGAGGATCTGTGTATACGCACTGCGTAAACCGCGCAATTTTACAAAGTCATACTCACCCACATCTCCCTGAAAAGCAACACCTGGTAAGAGTTTGAGCATCTCCCCTGCTGTTCTTGGCTCATATTTATCAAAAAACTTGCTGTCATATGCTAAAACAGGTTTTATAGAGTCCATTCTCTCTCTACTTGTAGATGAATCTACAACTTCAATATCGTTTAATACCTTAGCACCTTGTGCTTCCTGAGCATTTGCTACTGAATACAATAATCCACTTGCAAGAAGAGCAAGACTGATAGAACGCTTCATAAATCACCTTTTTTTTAATTTATGAAAATCTACACGAGTGACATTACCCCTCTATTACCTCCCCGAAACATTTTGATAACAAAATATAATAAAACAATTTTAGTGAAACTAATTTCTCTTCTCTGAGGAGATAATCTCTTTTATTTTTGTATCTCTTTCTTCTATTTTTTTATACACATTATGCATAGCTCGTATTACAACCTCTTTTGCATAGATAAAACTTTGTTCCTTTACTATCAAGTAGTAAGCTTTATTGAGTTGCATTGCTCTTTTGTAACTGGGAATCACTAAAATTGTAATATCTTCAGAGAGCTTTTTAAAGGCTTCTGTTTTTTTCTCTCCACCCTTATAAAAAAACTTTTCTAAAACCTCATCGTTAGATCCATACTCATTACCACTAGGGTTTTGTTCTAAATATTTTTTATATTCTCCATCTGCATCATCTATGCCATAGAGATCTTGATATCCCCATCGTAGGTGTCGCTTAAAAGCAAAAGTACTATCTGTTGTTGCCCCTAGCTTTGCATGACATCCTATACAACTAAGAGCCTCCTCTTGATTTTGTAACCTTAAATTTCCCTTTTGATCTTCAATATAGCCCAAAAACCTCCATCCAAGAGCATTGTAAAAACCGCCAAAAGGATCTTTAAGATAACTTTGCATCGCAGGTAAACCCTCTGCATCTACTTCTTCAAGGGCCTCATCATCTGCTAAAAGTTCTAGCTCAGAATAACTCAAATAGCGCTCTTTTTTTCCATAGCGTAACTCTTTAAAACGTTTTGATCCCTCCGCTTTACCTGCATGAAAATCTATATAACGCACAGAATGTAAAAACTCTGTTCCTACAGGATAAAGCCCAGCATCAACTCTCATTGTAGATGCTTTACCAATATATCTCTTTGTATTGCTCTGAGAATTTTGAATGTTATGAAGCAAGGTTTGTAAGTTTGATTTATACATATCTATAGAGAACTGCCCCTTTTCATCTTGAGCAAAGATCTCGGGCAATCGTAATATCACATCATCTATAGAACCATTTGTAGGGAAAAAGGTACCGACAAAAGGTTTGTACACAAAAGCACGCCAAAGAGTAAACCTCCCTTTTGGATCTCTATCAAAACCCTCTGCATCAAAATGAAAAAAGCAGTTATACTTCTCTTGAAGTGCTTTATTATAGTTACTTAAACTTATATAATTGAGTATAAAACTATCAGAGATCTTTTCGATCTCTGCTTCTCTGTCTTTAAAGAGATTTGTATAGGGGTTTTGCATCATCTGTTTTGGAAAAAGATACTCTTGTTGCAACGCAAGCTCATTAAAGTAGTTTGGTTCCTCTCCATTTGTATGACAAGCATAACATGGATTTGTTATACGCCCATTTTGTTCTGTCTTGGTATAACACATCGGTGTGATATACGCACCATAATTCTCAATGGCAAAGAGTCCTTTATAAAGCACTAAAGAACTCACAAGTGTTTTAAAAAATATCTTTTGGTAGTCCATCAACATACCCTGTCACACCTCGTAGATCTTCATGCTTCACATTTTGGAGAATTTCACTATTACACTTACTTGATGGATCAGCACCTCTACATACATCACTAAAAGGGTGTTGTGTATTGATAAAAAGTAGCTTTTTCTCTTGTACAGATCCAAGTTCTAGTCCTGTCACCTCTCCTCCAGTAGGGAGTGTCGCTATTCTTGTTAGAGTTTTTTCTTTGGTGTTATAAGCAAAAAGCATGTTATTAAAGTGTAAGCTTGTATCTTCCCCAATGAGTAAAATATTATTACCTATATAAGCAATATTATCTGGATTGGCAATAGAATCAGGATGACAATAATACTCATCTTTATACTTTGTATACTCTGAATCACTTTTTTGAAGTACTTTGCCCATTGCAATAGCGTCCATACGCGTAGCAGAATAGTTTTTATCAAGGTGCAGTTCATAGACTGCTCCGCATATATTGTTTGGTACGCGACTGATTGCTAAATAAAGTTTGTTAGACTTTGGATCGTATGTTATCCCTTCTTCTTTTCGTATATCAACATTCGCTCCCAATATAGCTGCATACTTTCTACTTTCTAAAAACGCAAGCCCCTGCATAAATTCCTCTTTTGTTTTAAAGTGAACAGACTCTTTAAACTCCTTGATCTTGATATAATAGCTACTCTCTCCCTCTATTTTTGTATAACCCTCTTTAGGCGAAAGAGTGATATCAAAAAAATCTGTTACCTTAGGTCGTGAAGCGATAATCTTTTGCAAAACTGCATCACTTGCACTCCCTAGTTTGATCCACTCTAACTCATAGCGTTTATTTCCCTCTTGAGCGTGGAGTTTTGCGCCATAGAGTGTTCCTTTCCAATTGTTGCTAAAAGAATCAACTCTCTCATCAAGTACCAACTTAAAAAAAGCACAGTTTTCACCATCATCACTTATAAAGATCGTTTTATGATCTGCTGTGATGGTAGCTGTCTCAGGTGCATACTTTCCTGTCACGTAATGTCTTGCTACAATATCTTCTCCATCAGCAATTCCAGCCTCAACAATATACCCATACTCATAAACATTAAAAGCTTCATTTTTCAGATATTTTTGGAGTTGCAGTTTTGTTTTGCAAAAACCTTTTGCACTGTGGAGAGGATCCTTACAATCTAAATAAAGAGGGCTGCTTTTATCTGCATAGATAGATTCTGCATTTGATTCTTCTCCACCTAAGTGTGTATTCCAAGGGGTGGTACTTCCTGCACAAACATTATTGATCCCCTTTAACTTGTTAAAATTCATCGATTCAAAGGAAATCACTTTGAGTGTATCTTTTTGTAGATCTAGTTTTGTTTTACTCATCGCACCGATACTATTTTCAAGATGTGTAATGAGGTAGATATTGTCCTGATCATAAAGAAGAGAGTTGGCATCTTGGGAAGTACTAATACGATACGATCCATCTTTTTGCTGCAGTGCTTTTCCCTCAATATCTAAGATAGTCCCATAAGGGTACTTTGATCCTTTGAGTATATCGCCACTGTACAAAAGTGTTTTAAAAGAGAGAGGATAAAGAAGTGTCGTCTTGTTTTGTGTAACACGTAAAGAGGGGGAGAGACGAAAACTTTTTTTCTCTTGGAGCGTTTTTGCAATCTCTAGCGGTTCAAAAACCACCCTACTCTCATTAGCACCCACAACTGTTACACCTAACAGCACACAAACACCTAAAAACTTTGCTACCATCACTTCTATCCTCAAGCTCTAATTTTGCTTGGATAGTAGCTCTTTGTTATTACCTTAAGGTAACAAAAAGATTACTCAAAGTGTATAAATACACTTGGCTCTGGAGCAGTGAACTCCATCCCTAGAAGTTTAACTTTATAGGCGTGAAGCATAACACGTTTTGCACGTCTTCCACCATACTGTTCATCTCCAATAATCGGATGATCTACATAACGTAAGTGAGTACGGATCTGGTGGGTACGTCCGTGATGAATAATACACTTTACTTTCGTTTTTTTCGCACTTACAAGATCTGGAAAAACCTCTGTTCTTGCAGGTTTTCCTTTTGATGAGACATTAGAACTTGCACGATTGTTTTTCTTTTGAGTAATGATAGGTTTGTCAATATCAATTGGCTCACTTACAATCCCCTCTACCCATGCAATATACTCTTTATACACTCTATCGTTTTTAAACTCTTTGATCGCTTTTTGGCGAAACTCCTCGTTTTTTACAAGCATAAGCACACCACTTGTTTCACGATCGAGTCTATGCAGAAGCTGTGCACCTTTAAACTGTCTCTCGATCTCATCAGAGTTTACAAAAGCTGGTTTATCGACTACTATAAGGTCATCATTTTCAAAGATCGGTTTGATCTTCTCCACTTTTTGTACTCTAAAAATAGTTTTGGCATCGAGTTCCCCTCGAGCGATCATCACTTTTTTATTTCCTACATACACAAGCCCTCTGTCTATCATCGCTTTTGCTTGTGAATTGGAGATCCCCTCTTGAAGGGCTACTAACTTATACGCTTTTTCTGTTGCCATCTTTGGCTCCTGTTAATTTATTGACTATTCTGTCAAGTTCTATGCTCTCCTCCACAAGTGAAGGGGGAAGCTCTTTTGCACTCTGGAGTGCTTGGGCTATCTCTTGTGTCTCTACATATTGTACATGATGTACATATTTAAACAGCTCTTTTTGGTGAAAGAAGTGCTTTCCTGTAATAATTTTACATCCAAAAAATGCAGGTTCAAGTGGGTTGTGTCCCCCTACATCTTCACGAAATGCTCCGCCTAGAATTGCAATATCGCTAATTGCATAGATATTATTTAACTCTCCCATTGCATCTACTACTACAAGGTCTGCTTCAAAACTTCTCTCTTTTGAGAATAAAGAGCAATGAAGTTTGTTCTCTTTGGCACGCTGGGAGATTGTTTTATACACACTCTCAAAACGCTCAGGGTGACGTGGTACTACTATCAGTCTTGCATCTTGCGATGTTTTTTTATACTCTAAAAACTGTTCAAGAATTGCCCACTCTTCACCCTCATGAGTACTTGCTGCGACTACTGTCTCACCTTGAGGTTTTGTATATTCTTTTGTTTTTTCTATCTTAGCCGCAAGTTTAATATTTCCTATCACCTCTATATCTCTTGCACCCAGTGCTAAAAAGCGGTTTTTATCTGCTTCACTTTGTGCATAGATCAATTCTACATTTGCAAGCATCTTTTTGTAAAACCAAGCAAACTGTAGATAGCGTTTTGCACTTTTTTGGGAAATACGAGCATTGAGTAAAATTACTCTTGCTCCCCTTGCGCGTGCTACAGCAAAAAGCAAATACCAAAACTCCGCTTCTAATACAACTAAAAACTCCTGCTTTTTGATCCAAAAAGGTAAAAACAGTTCATAAGGAAGATAGCGTACATCTGCTTTGTACTTCTGCGCTTGTTCATACCCTGTTTGTGTTATAGTTGAGATCTTGATCTCTTTATCTTCTAAACTTTGTAGCAATACACTTAAAGCACGTGCCTCACCCAAAGAACAAACATGAAACCAGATCCCATTGGCTGTCTTAAAACGACTATTGTTCCAAAGAAAAAAACGTGCCGGAACTGATTTACGATACTTTTGTTTGAAAGATAAAAAAACAAGAAGAGGAAGCGCTACAAGATAGAGCGCTACACTTAAGATGTAGTAGCAAAGAGTAAAAAGCCTCAAGGCCTTACTCTTGGTTTTGTTCCATATAAAGGATACGACCACAGTGTGGACATGTTGTGATCTCTTCGCCTTTAATTACATCTGCATACACTTTATCGTTAATAAGCATATGACATCCCATACACGCTTGTTCTTCAACAGTTACAACTGTTGTATTTTTTGCCCAACGGCGTACTTTTTGGTAGAAGCTTAAACCTTTTTGGTTCACACTGCTAAGAAGTTTCTCTTTTTTCATAAAAACTTCTTGTCTCGCTTCATTAATAACTTTGAGTTTCTCATCCACCTCAGCTTTTACACTCTCAAGGTTTGATTCAAGCTCTTGCATAGATTCTTGTGCCGCTTCAATCTGCTCTTTTTTTGCTCCGATCACTTTTTCAAGTCTTTCGATCTCTTCATTTGCAAAAGTTACTTGCTCTTTTGCGATCTCCTCTTCTAATTGAAGAGATTTCATCTCACGCTCAGTTTTTACCTCTGCGCTTTTTTTAGAGTTATCCTCTAGTTTTTGTGAAAGTTCTGCTAGGTGAAGCTCATTTTTTTGTTTTTTTAACTCTTCAGCCTGAATCTCATTTGTGAGGTTTTCAATATCTGAATCGATACTCTGCTTTTTTGCAAGAGCTGCTTCATATTTGTAGTTTGCCTCTTCTATCTGAGGCTCAAATGCATCAATCTCTTTATCTACTTCTGCAAGGTCTATTAGTTGCTTTAGATGCTGGTTCATCAATCTCCTTTTGAGTTGCGTATCTATGCCATTTTTATACTAAATATAGGTGAATGGATTTTTTGATGATGAAATTATAACCTCTAAACCTAAATTTTTCAAATGTGTTTGTAAAATTTGGGCAAAAAAGCACTCACTTTCATAATGTCCTATATCAATAAGCGACATCTTTATGCTTTTTGCTTCCATTGCATCGTGGTATTTTATATCTCCTGTTAAGAAGCACTCTGCATCTAAGGAACGCATTAAAGAACAGCCAGATCCAGTAGTGAGTGCTACCCGTTTTATCTTCTCATGTGATTTAACACAGCGTACATGCGAAAGTCCAAAAGAGGAGGCAACTTTTTTAGCAAAAGTATCAAACTCCTCATCAAGATCTATATAAGCAACAAAACCCTCTTTTTGCGCTATTGGATACCCCAAAACCTCTGTTGCAACATACTCATTGAGGTGTGTTTGATCAAAATTGGTATGCATCGCAATATTAGAGATATTTTTTCGGATCATCTTTTGAATAAGATTTGAAGGATACTTGTTAAACTGTAACTGCTTTAAGCCTCCAAAAATGATTGGGTGGTGTGTAATTAAAAGTGTATTTTCCTCCATAGAGTCAATGAGTGCTTCATCAACATCTATACTTAAAACAACCGCTTGTATCTCTTGTGAAAAATCTCCCAAAAGCAAACCAGAGTTATCCCAAGACTCTTGAAGTTCAAAAGGAGAGAGTGTATCAAGATAATTGTATATCTCTTGTATCTTCATGCTAACTGATCCTTTTGTATCTCTTTTAGCTTAGCGATCTCCTCTTGGGCTTCAACAAAGTCCTCTTTGAGCTCTAATGCTTTTTCATACATCTCAATAGCTTGCGTATACTCTTTGGTATCTACAAGGAGATTTCCGTAGTTAAAATAGGTTAGTGGGTTTTGTGGAGCAAGTTCTAAAGAGTTATTAAGATACATTCTAGCAGAAGCAAACTCCCCCTCTTCTCTATAGAGCGATGCAATAGAGTTATGAATATACTCATTGTTTTGATCAAGTTCCAAAGCTTGTTTATAACTTTGTAAAGCTTCCTCATTTTGTTTAGCTCGCTGTTGAAAGTAACCAAGTTTATAGAGAATATCTACATCATCTTTTTGTTTTTGATGTGCTTCCGACAACAATGCTATTGCTTTTGGGTAGTCTTCTTCTTCAAAAGCTTTTTGAGCTTTTTCCTCTAGTACCACTGCATCGTGCGGAGAAAAAGCATCTGCTGTAGGAGTAAAGTTGTTATTTTGCTCCCCAGTATCTTGCAAACTCTGCACATGTTCGTAGATCTTAAACGCAAAATAGGCTGTTGCCCCTAACATAATAAGTTGAAAAAGTGTCATCCCTCTTCCTTAAAAAGATTTTTATTTATCACTGTTATAAATGCAAGTGGATCAACCTGCACTCCAAACACACGCACTCCAAAATGAAGATGTGGACCTGTAACCCTTCCACTCTCTCCTGAGAGAGCTATCTTCTGCCCTTTTTTGACAAGATCTCCCTCTTGAACAAGAAACTTGCTTAGATGATAGTAAGTAGTATAGATCCCCTGTCCATGATCTATGATCACAGAACCTCCTGCATAAAAGCGTTCCTCAGCCAAAACCACTACACCATCGTTACTCGCTATAATCTCAGTTCCAACCTCAGCACGAAAATCTGTTCCACTGTGATACCCTTTGAGAGAACCATTATATACTCTTGCTTTTCCAAAATCACTTGTTATTTTTGAGTTAAGCGGCATAATAAAAGCGGAGTTTATGTAATTTTTTGCTGTTTTTGTTTTATAGATCTGCATCGCTTTTGCATACTCTTTTGCTGTGCGTTCTTTATCTTTTTTACTCAAGCTTACTTTAGAGTTTTGTACTTGTAAGATCTCTTTTTCGTACGCCCCATCTACAACATCAAAAGAGAGTTGTTCTCTCTTTTGTTTATATCTAAGTGATATTTGTTTTGTTCCAAACTTTTCATAGTAACTGATAGGGATAAGCGTATAACTTTTTGAAGGATCTTTGGGGTCTTGAAGTACAGGAAACTCTTGATCTGCAAGAGAGACTTTAAGCTCTTTAGCATCACCTAAATCTAAAAAAGCGATAGCACCATTGGCTATCTTTGTAGTTTGCAGTTCAAAAGCAAGAAGAGAAACACCGCATAGAAGTAAAGAGATCAGTTTTTTCATCTATGCTCTTTTATTGCCCTGTCGATATCTCTTTTTTGATCTTTTGCTTTGAGATCGTGACGCTTATCGTGAAGTTGTTTCCCTTTTGCGATCGCTATTTGGATCTTTACAAGATTACGCGCATTGAAATAGAGTTGCAAGGGCACTATAGTGTACCCATCGCGTGTAACTGCTTTGAGCATTTTTTGTAGCTCTTTTTTATGTAATAAAAGTTTTCTACTTCCACGCTCTTCATGACCATAAAAATAGTGCGTAGTATCGAGTCTGCCTATATGTGCATTAAATAAAAAGGCTTCCTCTTTAACAAAACGGATAAAACTATCTTTTAGATTCACTCGTTTTGCTCGGATCCCTTTTACTTCGCTTCCACTGAGGACAAGTCCTGCTTCAAACTTCTCCTCTATAAAATAGTCATGATACGCTTTTTTATTTTTGGCGATTGTCTCACCCATCGTTTGTATCCTTTAGTTTAAAAAAACTACTGCCACTTCCACTAAAGTGATAACCATGTTTATAGTAGTTTTTAAGCTCTTTGTACTCCTGCAAAGCAGGTGCAAAAAGATCATTTGCTTCTTTAATATCCATAGATCGAAGTATATCTAAAGATGTACTTTTTTTTAAACGTTGTGCTTCAAAGCCATCTATTGGAGCATAAAAGTCTTCTCTGTATGTTGTATACACTTTTGGTGTAGAGATCTTTACAGGGGGTGTAAAAACATCAAACTCTAAAGCCTCCTCTTTAAACTCCTCTACAACCTCTCCAATGCCACTTACATTTGCACTCTTATAGCCATAGATGAAAAAGGGAACATCAGCACCAATTTTGACACCAATAGATGCAAGTTCATTGAGACTTAAGTTCAGATGCAAGACCTCATTACACATCTTCAAGTAAGTTGCTGCGTCACTGCTTCCACCACCAAGTCCTGCAAATGCCGGGATCTTTTTCTCTACGCGTATCGCGTGTGTTTGCATTAACTTTTGAAGCGATTGAGACTGTGTAGCTTCTAAAAGAGCTTCGTATGCTTTATAGATTGTATTCTCTTCTAAAGAACAGGAAAAATCTCCCAAAAGAGTAAATGCTTCATTTTGTTTTGGTTCAAATGAGAGTGAATCGTAAAGATTTTCCAGACGCATAAAGCGTGAGAGGATCTCATGGTATCCACCTCGCTTGCCTGTGATCTTTAAAAAAACATTTACTTTTGCATACGCTTTATAGATCTTCATCATTGTATCTCTTATTTTTTTAAGATTTTGCTTAAAATACTTAAACCCTCTGTCTGTGTTGTTTTTGATGCTGCTATATTAGAATCTTTTACATCTTCAAGTAACTCATTACGGATAATTCTTACATCTGAAGGCGCTTCAATTCCCAACTTTGCAACCCCTTTTTCTACAGAGATCACTTTGATAACAATATCATCGCCAATCACGATCGATTCATCTACTTTTCTCGCTAGTACTAACATAGTTCCACCCTACCAAGTTCATATTTTACACTATTTTTCTCAAGAGTAATGATGCAGAGAAACTCTCCACCATCAAGCCAATATGTCCCCTCTTGCTGTATCTGTAGATCTGTACTAGCAAGAACTCTTCCATATTTGAGATTATCAGGATCCCCATGATAATAGTTTTGAGGAATTTTGAGCGCTTTTTTAATATCTAAAGCACTCTGGTTATCATAAAGAAATTGCCCCTCTGAGAGTCTCTCAAGAGCACTTAAACTCCCTTCAAAAGCACCTAATCTTTGTGCTATTAAACGCCCGAGTGAACGGATATAAGTTCCCTCAGAAACTGTAGCTTCAAAAGTTATAAAAGGGTGACAATAAGAGATCAAACGCATCTCATATATTGTAGAGTTAATCTTATTTAACACGACCTCTTTGCCAGCACGTGCAAGGTCATAAGCCCGCTTACCATTTATACGCTTTGCACTAAAGATAGGGGGTTCATACTCTAAGTCACCCTCTAAACTCTGCAATACACTTATAATCTTTTCTTGACTTTGTGGTTTTATATCATCAATATGTTCAATCATCTCAATATCTAAGCTATCACTTTTTGCACCAAGCCAAAGTGTTGCGCGATATTTTTTTGGGGTTTTGTCTAAAAAACGAAAAAGTTTTGTATATGTTCCAAAACCTATGAGCAAGACCCCTTTTGCAAAAGGATCTAGTGTACCAGAGAAACCTGCTTTTTTTACTTTATATCTTCGCTTGAGTTTGGAGAGAAAAAGATTTGAGCCTATCCCTGAGGGCTTATATGCAACAAAAAGTCTATTCATCTACAATCTTTCAATAAAAGAGGCAAGAATCTCCCGTTTGGTTCCTGCAAAATTAATGTTGAGTTTAAATTCGCGTCCAACCTTACTTATACCTATGACACGCCCTGTACCAAACACTTTATGACGTACAAGATCCCCCTTTTTAAAGGAGGTATTTTTCTCCACTATAAGTGAACCTTCGCACAATCCTGCTTCATTAAAAAAGCGGCTTTTTTGTAAATCACTTCTGCGCCCTTTGTAAAAACGGCTTGCAGCATGAGAGAGTGTAAGCGTCTCTTTTGCACGTGTAAAAGAAACATACCCCAAGCGTCGCTCCTCTTCTAAATCACTCCCCTCTCCTATAAGAGGCAAAAATCCCTCTTCAAGACCGATAATAAACACATGAGAAAACTCCAAACCTTTCGAAGCGTGAATACTCATCATATAGATACTCTCACCCTCTACTTGATCTTGTTCACTCTGTAGTGTTAGCTCATTTAAAAACTCATCTAAACTTGCCTCTGGGTTGTTTTTAACAAAGTCACGGAAAAGTCCATAAAACTCATCCATATTGAGAACTCTCTCCTCGGCATCTTGTGTTCCTGCATAGATCTCTTTAAGATGAAAAGTCTCCTCTAAATGCTCTATAAAGTTATACATCGACTCTTTTGCTTCTTGGGCAGCATTTTCAATAGCAGCTATAAACTCTTTAAGGGTTTTTGTATTTTTCTTTTTTACTAACTCTTCTAGTTCACTTACAGGGCTACTCTTTATGTATTCATAGATCGAGAGCTCTTTTTGGTGTGCGGCAAGTTCAACTTTTTCTACACTTGCTTTTCCAAGACCTCTTTTAGGCTTATTTATAATTCTCTTGAGTGAAAAATCATCATGAAAGTTTGTAATTACACGTAAATAGCTTATAAGGTCTTTGACCTCTGCTCTATCATAAAAGCGCAAACCACCTACAAGCTTATATGCGATCCCTGCACGATTGAGCCCCTCTTCAATAGAACGACTCAATACATTTACACGATATAACACTGCAATATCTTGTGCTTTTACTCCCGATTCTAAAAGCTTTGTTATCTGCAACGCTATTTTACGTGCTTCTTCATTCTCATCATTGGAGTTTATTACATTGACTTCATCACCACTTCCGCGTGTTGATATAAGTTTTTTGCCTAAGCGCGATCTATTATGTTCTATAAGTGCATTGGCAACTTTCAAAATCGGTTCTTTAGAACGGTAGTTCTCCTCAAGTTTAAAAACATTTGCCCCTATAAAATCTTGATCAAACTCTATAATATTGCGTATATGTGCCCCACGCCAACCATAAATACTTTGGTCATCATCACCTACAACACAGATATTTTTATGTGCTGAACATAGTTTTTGGATAAGCTTGAGTTGCAGTTCATTTGTATCTTGATACTCATCAACCATAATATACTGATACTTTTGGCTTGTTTGTTCAGCCAATTGTGGGTTTCTATCAAGGAGTTTATACGTAAGAGCGATCAGATCATCAAAATCAACAAGATTGTTTTCATCTAAGTACTTTTCATATTCCTCATATACTTTTGCTATCTGCTGATAGTTAAAAAGTTCAGATTGTTTATACGCTTCATCAGGTGAGAGTAAAGAGTTTTTATAGCGTGAGATCTCACTCGCCACCAACTGCGTAGGGAGTTCAGAATTAATTTTTTTAATAATTCTTTTTTTGTCATCTGTATCAATTACTACAAAATTGTTCTGACGCCCTAAAAGATGAATGTTAAACTTTAAAAACAAAAGACCAAACTTATGAAAAGTACATAAAAGTGGAGGATAAGCACTTTGTGTCACCATATTTAAAGCACGTTCACGCATCTCTTTTGCGGCTTTATTGGTAAAAGTAAGAGTAAGTGTGTTTGAAGCAGGAATCCCTAAAACCTCTATAAGATACGCCAAGCGAGAAACTATTGTTGTTGTTTTTCCACTTCCCGCACCAGCTAGTATCAGAACAGGTCCTTCTGTCTGCTTTACAGCCAAACTTTGAGATTCATTAAGTTTTTCAAATATTTTTTCCATAAACTTTCACACTGCTTCATTCAAATTTATTTTATTATAACGAAAAAGAGTTAAATCATTACTATACTATTGCAATAATTATAATTATGAGTTATAATTTCATTTATCAATTGTACTTATAGGAATTATAATGTTAAAAGATTTTGCTAAACTGCAGACATTTATTATGGTGATAAAAGAGAAAAGTTTCTCTAAAGCATCCGCAAAACTTGGGATCTCACAACCAGCCGTTACACAACAGATCAAATATATTGAGGACTATCTTGATACAAAGATTGTTGATAGAAAGAAAAATGGCATACTTCTTACAAAAGAGGGTGAAGATCTTTATAGAATTGCTACAAAACTTGAAAAAGCGATCGCAAACAGCGAAAAAGAGCTTCTCAAAATCATTAACAAAGAGTTCACTTTTATTATGGGTGCTTCTTTTGCTATTGGTAACTATATTCTTCCAAACTATTTAGGTGAAATTAAAAAAAGAATCAATAATGAAGTTAATCTTCACGTAAATCTTTCTTCTGAGATCATTGATGAACTTGAAGATAAAAAGATAGACCTCGCACTTATAGAATCTCCTGAATTTAGAGAAAATGTTATCTATAGAGAGTGGGTAGAAGATGAGTTGGTAGTATTTTCAAACCAAGAGCTTCCAAAATACCTCAAAGCAGAAGATCTTACTGGCTTTGACTGGATCTGCCGTAATGAAAGCTCTCATACAAGAAAACTCACTTCAGAAGTGTTTGAAGAGATAGGTGTAAACTGCGCAAGTTTCAATGTTTTAGCAGTTTTAGCAAGTTCTACAGCGATCAAAGAGACTATCTTAAATGCTGACAATACTGCACAAAGACCTCTTGTATCTATTATGTCACGCCATGTTATTCAAGCAGATATTGCCGCTGGAAGACTCTATGAAGCAAGAATCAGAAACTATAAAATTGAGAGAAAATTCTATATTGCATACCACAAAGAGCGTAAGCATGATGCCTTTGTTGAAAATGTAGTGAACTACCTTCTTTCACTGACAAAAGTATAAGAGTTTTTACTCTTTTACTTTTTTAAAAACTTCGAATTTTCAGGGTTAGAAAGAAACGATTTCATCGAGTTTTCTATACCATTTGTATCTTCTTGTTCCTCAAGCTTCTCTTTCTCTTTATAGTGTGCTAAGTTGATAAGAACAGGTGTCTCTTCAATGATAATCTGCATAATACTAAGAAGAGGAACACTCACAATACTTCCAAAGTTTTCAGGACCAAAACCCGCTTCAAAAACAAGCATATCATCTTGAACATAAGCACTCTCAAAAGTATACCCTGCAAGGAAAAAAAGAGTTAAAGAGCGAAACTCTGCATTGATAGACTCAGGCAATGGAGGGTTAAATGCAACATCAGAGATACGACATAAAATACCAAAATTTTGCTCCTTTTGAAAAAAGTGAACAATCAACTCTTGAATATTTTTTTGCATTAAAGCTGCAAACTCTCTATCTTCAATAACCTTCTCTAACAAGCCCATCCCCTTATGTAAAGTATTTTTCTACTAAAAACTGTTTTAGATTATAACAAAATCTTGCACTTATGAAGCTGATCAAATCCAATCATCGCATTCATAAGTGCAATTGCATCATACTCTCTAAGCTCTTGTAGTCTAATCGCACGCTCATAGATCTTTTGCTCATCGAGAAGTCTTTGTCTTGTAGTTCCTTGTAACAAAGGGGTATTTGGAGTGTACCACCTCCCCTTTTGGCGTAAAGCAATATTAGCTATTGTAGTATCTGTTATGTAGCCGTTTTTTACAATAAGTACATCATCTGCTTCTTCTCTTTTTTCATAAAGAGTGTTGAGCAAAGTTCTATCTACACTTTTGTATTGGTAGTTTATAGAGTCGTGTTGTAGTACTTTTAAAACGCTAATATGACGCTTTTTGTAAGGAAAAAACTCTGCATGAAAATCATTTTGCAAAGTGTACTCTAAACGACAACGAATACACCCCTCTTGAGCAAACTTCTCCTTTTGTAAAATAGATGAAAGATCTTTAAATAGTGTTTGTCCATGTTCTAAAAGGAGAGATTCGTAACGTTTTTGATGGTACTCTAAATGTTTTATAAGACCATCTTTTATACAGATAGTCTCAAAAAACCTATTCTTCATTAAAGAGTGCCGTACTCAAATAGCGTTCCCCTGTATCGCATAAGATCGTAAGTAAGGTTTTTCCTTGAAACTCTGGACGTTTTGCGATCTGCATCGTAGCATATACATTTGCACCTGCTGATATTCCCACTAACAAGCCCTCTTTTTTTGCTAACATTCTTGCTGTTTCTAAAGCATCTTCATTGCTCACTTTGATCACTTCTGAATAGATCTCTGTGTTGAGTATTTTAGGGACAAAGCCTGCACCTATTCCCTGAATCATATGAGGTCCACCCGCTTCTCCGGAGAGAACTGCAGAAGCTTCTGGTTCCACTGCAAAAATAGCGATACCATCGATCTCCTCTTTTAAGATCTCTGACGTTCCAGTGAGTGTTCCTCCCGTACCAACTGCAGCGACATAGGCATCGAGTTTTTTATCTGTATCGCGTAAGATCTCTTGTGCTGTTGTGAGGCGATGGATCTCAGGGTTTGAGCTATTTTCAAACTGATGTAAGACAATACTATCTGCTGTATTTTCATGTAATTCATGTGCTTTTTGTATTGCACCATTCATCCCCTCTGCCGCAGGAGTGAGTACAAGATTTGCACCTAACGCTTTTAAAAGATTACGTCTTTCTATACTCATCGATTCAGGCATTGTTAATACAAGCTTGAGTCCTAGTGCTGCACATTGTGCGGCAAGTGCGATCCCTGTGTTACCGCTTGTTGGTTCAATAATAGTTGTCTTTTCTGTAACACTTCCACTCTCCATAGCACGACGGATCATGTTAAACCCTATGCGGTCTTTGACCGAGCTTGTTGGGTTCATAAATTCACATTTTCCAAGTATGTTTGCTCCACTAAGTTGTGATGGAGTATTAAGTCTTACTATTGGCGTGTTTCCTACAAGTTCTGTTATATTCTTAGCTATCTTCATAATCTTACTCCCACCATTTATAATTTTTATTGATTATACTATAGAGTTATCAAAAAGTGTATATGTACACTCTTGAATCATTTTATACACCTCTTCAAAGCCTTCAAAACCATCATAAAAATAAGGATCGGGCACATCTGCATCATTATACCCATAAGTGCCGAGTTTCACTAGGTTTTTAGCTCCCATCGCTTTGAGATCATTATAGTTGTTGCTATCAAGAGCCACTATAAGTGAAAAACGTTCAAAGTCCTCTTTTTTTACTTGTCTTGCTTTAAAGTGTGTTATATCCAAACCATTTTGCTTGGCTACTTTTATAGAGTTTGCACAAGGTGCTTTTCCTATATGCCAAGGTCCTGTCCCTGCAGAGTCTATCTCTATTTGCAAACCTTTTTTCTCAACAAAATCTCTTGCTATAGCCTCAGCAAGAGGCGATCTGCAAATATTCCCCAAACATACAAATAAAACTGAATCCATTCTCGCCTTTCATTTTTCTAGAGGTGCTTTGAGACAACTTTATTGCGTCCCGCTTTTTTTGCTTCATAAAGGTATTCATCAGCCTCTTTATAAAGTGCATCTTCATCAAGTTCATCATCAGATGTTACACTCACTAAACCTAAAGAAGCGGTAATAAGCTCTTGGGGAGGATTGTACTTATGCTCAATATTGAGGTTCATAATATTTTTGCGGATCCTTTGTGCCAATAGATACGCATCTTCTTTGTTAGAGCTTCGATAGAGTGCGGCAAACTCTTCACCGCCAAGTCTAAAGCAATAATCACCAGCTCTACGCAAAGCGATCTCAATCGCTGCTGCAATTTTTTGCAATGCCACATCTCCAGCCTGATGCCCATAGTTGTCATTATAGAGTTTAAAATGATCTACATCAATGATCAGAAAACTAAGAGCACCTCCACCATACTGTGTTTCTCGGATCATTTTTGGAAAGATCTCATTAAAGTAGTGACGATTATATATTTTAGTCAAACCATCAGTTATCATAAGAGTCTCAATCACTTTTTGGTCTGTAATATCATGCATAATCAGATCATACCCAACATGTTTTCTTTTATCTATTTTAGGTTGTATCGTCATATTCACCCAAAAAGCTTGTCCATCTTTTTTTACCAAACGCACTTCACCGCGCCAACTTGATTGATACTGCAAGATCTCTTCGATCTGTTTTGTATGCTCTTTGTAAAATGACTTTTCCAAAATATATGTATAACTTTTTGAGAGAAGCTCTTCATGTTCATACCCGCTTAACATACAAAAAGCCTGACTCACATCTTTGATCTTTTTTGAAAGGTCTAAAGAGGCTGTTTTAACATTTTCGTTGATCATATTTTTATGCTGTTTAACCATCTCAAACTCTTTTTCTAAGCCTAAGATCAAAAAGTTAAATCCAAGATGCACAATAATAAGCAAAAGAACTACCGTAACTGCTAAAATAACCAATAACTGATTTTTATTTGTCTGAAACTTTTGTATAGTCTCACTCACTTTACTAAAGAGTATAAAGTGAGCTAAAGGCTCTGCTTGTGTCCCTAAGTCAACAATATGACTTACATAGTATTCCCCTTTTTGGGTTTGAAACAGACCATGTTGTGCAGACTCAAAATCGTGCATATTTAAAGTACCGCTAAAGAGATGCTTATAGACAAGTTCTGGCTTTTGAAGCGTATCATCAATCAACACCCCTTCAACACTATAAAAGTTGTATAAAGACTCTAAAATAAAAGCAATATCTATCGAAAACTCTACACTTCCTATGTAGGTTTTTGCACTATACACAGGTATTCGTACCTCATACACAAAAGAGCCATTCTTTTTTAAAAAAGTGTGCTGTTTTTGTTCTATTGATGCCTGTGTGGCTACACTTGTATAATCTCCATAAAGATCAGGCGCATCCATACGCAAAAAAACTCTTGAGTCTTCATGATAAAATGTCATAGAACGTAAATAGGGGTTCTCTTTTTGCATATTTTCCCAAGGTTTTTTTACCAGTTCGTAAACTTTGAGTCTCTCTTTTTTTGCAAATGCTTCTTGCAACTGTGAAGACTCTATATTGTGCATCAATCGCTGTTCACAATCGCTTTGATAATAGGTGGTAAACTTCTCATAGGCAGTGATAAGGGCTTGCTGTTTTTCAGAGCTTACTTCAGAGAGTCTTTTTTCAAGCTTGAGTTGAATCACCCAAAAAAGGGCTAAAGAGGAGAGAAGAAGAAGCATTGCGATAAAAACAAGTGTCTTATTCTTTACACTCATATCTGCGAAATTCACATCTTCCTCCCTTTTTTTTATTTCCTATATTTTGTGATGATTATATCACATTATTCAACTTATTTTACTACAACTTTTCATACAAAAAAGTTTAAAAACTATAGTTAAGTTCAAGCCATGTAAATGAATCAAGAGCTTTTTGTGCAAATTCACTTTGAGTCTTACCACTGTTTTGTATAAAAGAGAGATCTATTTCAAGATTTTCTATACGAGTGTAGATCATACCTATTTTATGTTGCATAGAGTGATCACTTGCGTTGAGAATATTTTTATAATAAAGACTCAAATAAAGAAAATCAAAAGGCTCCTTTTGTGTAAAGGAGTTGATCCAATAGCGTTTATCCCAAAAAGGTTCATTTTGACTTTGCATCTCACTTTGTTCATACCATTCACTTAAAATACTCAGTTCACTCTCTGTGAGATATTTTATTCCCAAGAGATAAGCACTATAGCCTGTGTCATAAAGGGCATATTCCCCATGCAGTTCAAAATTTGTCTGTAAGTTCATCGAGAAATCAACACCTAACTTATTTTCCCCTTGAGAGTTATAGAGATAGATCAGATCTATATCAATATCTCTATAAAGAAAATAGCTCTTGAGTGCTATAAGATCAGATTCTAGTGCATTGAGATCCTCATTAAGATCTCTTTGGGTACGCAAATAAACAAGATCAAAAGTCAAGTTTTGTAGATCACTCTCTAGAACCTTATTGTATTGGTACGCTAACTGCGTATAGCCCTCTCTTGCTCTTTGGGGATCATTTGGGTCTTTTTTTCTATCTATAAATGCCACAGGGTTAAAGTAGTACCCCTTTCCCCATCTTGCACTTTTTTTCCCTGCGTAAAGTTGCTGATTTGTATCAAACTTGTAATTTACATACGCTTCATTGAGATTTAAACTGCTTTGCTCTTTCGAATCGACTCTCTCATAAAAACCCATCCCCTCTACAAAAAAGCTAAACTCTTGAGAAAAATATCTATAATTTAGAAGCGTCTCTAAAGAGTAGTAGTGTCTCTCCTTGTCTTCTCTAGGCTCTTGGTACCTATGCTCCGCTTCTATATAACCGCCATACTCATAAGACTTTGTCTCTATCGCATCAAGTTCATCTAAACTAAACTCGTACTCATTTGCACAAAGTAAAAAAGGGAAACTTAAAACTAGTACTATTCTCTTCACTGCCTTATCTTCTCAGATCTCCTGCTTGAGAGAGCTTTTCAAGAGTAAAATCCTCGTCACTAAACTCTTTTGGAGTGATCTTTGCATAGATCATAAGAGATCTATAGCCCTCATAAAGAGGACTTTTTGTCTCCATAACTGAGGGTCTAACAATACCGTTTCCAAAATCTTTGATCTCTTTATAATACAGAGTTTTTATAAGCATATCGGTAGCTGTATAACACTCGATCTCTAGAGGTGTGATCGTTTTTTTATCAACTTTCATTACAAGCTTATCATAGGCTACACTCTCATTTTTTGCTTTTGTATGCAGAAGAAAATACTCCCCCTTATCCTCTTGTGAGACTATGCTATATTCCACTGCAAAATCAAGACGCATAATGTCAGAGTTGTTAAAAACCCCACCTACAACACTCTGCATAGAGGTGATGCGGATAGCACGCCCGACATCAGGCAGATAGAGCCACATATTCTCCCCTACACGAAGCGTTGTGCGCCCCTTCTCTGATTCCGGCTGTAAAAAAGCAGAAACCATCTTCTCGCTCCCTTTGCGTGCCTGATAGAGTAAAAACTCTTTTTTTGACCCATCTGGTTCTATGTTGATAAGCTTTTTATAACTCTCACTACTCCCTGGTGCCATCTTTTTATCAATCTGTTCTAAAAGATTTTCCCCAAAAAGAGAGGAGACGAACACAAACATAACAACTATTTTTTTTATACCCACAAGACACTCCTCTTAATGTGTTCGCAAGGCTTCTACAGGATCAAGACGAGAAGCTTTGAGTGCAGGAGAGATAGAAGCTATAAGTGAAATAAACACTACTACCACCCCTACAAATATAATATCGCCATAGGCAAGACTTGGTTCTAAGACAAGGTTATCTTGACGTCCAAAACTATACGAGATCTGCATGGTGTTTAAAACCCAAACTATCACTACAGATATTATGCTTCCCAATACAGCCCCTAAAACTCCAAGATAAAGCCCCTCAGTTAAAAAAAGCTTGACTATAGTTTTAGGCGGTGTCCCCATCGCTGCTATAGTCCCGATCTCTGCAATACGTTCATAGACACTCATCACCATCACATTTAAAATGGAGATCAGCACAATCGAGATCAAAATAATCTCAATAGCAAGGTTCATCAGATCAAGCATCTTTACAATATTATAAAAGGGACTTAGTTGCTCCCAAGTATGGATCTCAAACGCAGGTTTTCCCTTTTGATTTAACTTGCTTAAAATAGGGCTTAACTCTTTATAGGCTTCTTTGAGCATCGCATTGTCTTTAAGACGTATAACGATCTCGCTTACCTCAACCCCTTTTATACGCAATATCTTTTTTGCATCGTTTATATGAATATACCCATCTCTTCCGCCCGGACCGCTAATGCGCTCCACCAAACCAGAGATCTTGAGGTTAAGTCCGTTAACGCTCCCTTTTTTGTTGTTTGCAACAAGAACTATCGGATCCCCTTTTTTGACATCCATCCCTTTTGCGATAAGGTCAGGCACTATAATGCCACCCTCTTCTAAAGAGCTAAAATCAACAAGACGCTCTTTGAGTGCAGGAAGCGTTGCAAACTCTTTATTGGGGTCAATAGCATTGAGACGAATATTGGTCGTACTTACAAAGTTTGAAAAGGTAGCACCAAATTTTATACGATAAGAGTAACTCTCAATATATCGATTACTAGTGAGATACTCCTCAAGAAACTCTATCGCTTTTGCATTGAGGTTTTTATCAAGCGGCAGATTTTCAACCGAAGCAACAAAACCTTTTTTATGGATCTGAATATGCCCCATAGAAGAGTCTGTGATCTGCCCTATCATGTAGCTTTTAAAACTTCCAGAGAGTGCAGTATAGACCAAGACAAAGATAACCCCAAGGGTGATAAGACTTGCAGTAAGCAGGGTACGTCTATGGTTTCTTTTGAGGTTTCTGTAGGCTATTTTAGATATATTAGTCATGTTTCACCCTTTTATCTTCCACTATTGCACCATCTTCAAGCGTTATAAGCCTGTCTACATTTGCGACTATCTTCTCATCATGTGTTGCGAAGATAAAGCTTGTGTTGTACTCCTGCTGGATCTTTTTCATTAACTCAATGATTTTATACGCTGTTTTGCTATCAAGATTTGCTGTAGGTTCATCTGCAAAGACGATCTGTGGCTGCGTGACTAATGCACGAGCGATCGCAACTCTTTGCATCTGTCCCCCTGAGATCTTATCTGGAGTTTTATCTTTATGTTCAAGCATCTCTACATCTTCAAGCAAACGCTCAACCCTTTTTTTTCGCTCTTTTTCAGGAAGGTTTTGGATCATGATAAGGGGATACTCTATATTTTCATACACAGTTAAAACTGGAATAAGATTAAAACTTTGAAAAATAAAACCTATATTTTCCCCACGAAACTGTGCAAGCTGTGTAGGAGTAAAACCTGTAATATCTTGTTCATTAATAAAGAGTGAGCCGCTTGTAGGTTTATCTAAACACCCCAACATATTTAAAACTGTTGATTTGCCACTACCACTTGGTCCTATCAAAGAGACAAACTCACCCTTCTCTATTATAAGAGAGAGATCATCGATCACACTTAGGTCTAACTCTCCAACTCTGTACACTTTTTGTAGGTTTTTTGCTTCTATCACCATACACCCCTATTTGTAGTGAGCTATTATACATCAAAACCTTTTTTATGCTTATTTATTCAACAAAGAAACTGCTTTAAAAACCTTTGTTGAGAGTATAATTTCCACACTCTCTTTTTAAAGGAACAAAGTGAAAAAGCTCTATATATTTAAAGTGGGTGAAACCTTTGAAAATACAAAAAAACTCCTTGGCGATTTTGATGCATGGGTAGCTCAGTGTATCAGCTCAAATCTTCTTGTCGAAACTATAGATATTTTAGCCCAAGAGGAACTTCCCCCTTTTGAATCGGTCTTAGGTATTATCATAACCGGTTCACACTCTATGGTTACAGATGAAGAGGCATGGAGCCTCAAAACAGAAAAGTGGATCTCTCAGGCACAAGAGCACTCTATCAATATCTTAGGAATCTGCTACGGGCATCAACTTATCGCAAAAGCACTGGGCGGTAGGTCAGACTATAACCCAAAAGGCAAGGAGATAGGCTCTGTTACGATCTTGACAAACAGTGCAAAAGAAAATGATCCCCTCTTTAAAGATGCTCCCGATACTTTTTTTGCCAATGTCACTCATATGCAAAGTGTGTTAAGCCTGCCAGAAGGTGCACAGATATTAGGGTATAATGAGCATGACAAACATCAGATCGTACGCTATACACCAAATATCTGGGGCGTACAATTTCATCCAGAATACACTATAACAATTATTCAAGAGTATATAAAAGAACAAGCAGATGAGCTTATCGCGCTAGGGTTTTCTCCTCAAAAGCTACTCAAAGATGTTATGCAGACACATTATGCCAACAGCTTGATTGAAAGTTTTGCAAAGATGTTATCAAAATAAACAAAAGTGATAGGTCAATATGGCTAGGACAAAAGAGATACAAAGATATTTACTGATTTTGCTTGGAGGGTTTGTCCTTGCAGCAGGTGTCAGCCTTTTTTTAGTACCAAATGAGATCACTTCAGGCGGTACTCCTGGTATAGCGATCCTTATCAACTACTTTACAGGTTTCTCTATAGGAACAATTATGCTTGCTATAAATATCCCTATGGTTTTGGCAAGTATGAAGTTTATAGGGCAAGGATATGGCTTTCGTACAATCTTTGCCATTGTAGTTATCGCTATGGCTTCTGATCTGTTTTTAGAGATCTTGGAGCTTCATGCCTTAAGCCATGAACCTGTATTAGCTACACTTTTTGGAGCTTTGTTTATCGGTTTAGGGCTAGGGCTTATCATCTCTTCAGATGCTTCCCCTGGTGGACCTTCTATCATAGCAAGTATTGTAGCGCGTAAGACAGGTTTGAAAGAGGGAAACCTTATTATTTTACTCGATGCACTTATTGTCTTTGCCGCAGGTTTTGTGTTTCCTACACTTGAGAGTATGTTATGGAGTTTACTTGGTGTTTATGTAACTGCCCGAGCGCTTAACGTAGTAATCTCTGGAAGACCCTCTAAAAAACTTATACATATCTCCTCAAACAATACACAAAAGCTACGCGCTGAACTTGTAAATAGACTTGGACACGAAGGGGGTGTAATAATTGAGGGGATAACCCTTCATACTGGTGATGAAAGAGCTTTGCTCATGCTTATAGTAGATAATAATAAAGTGCACACTCTCCACCAGATCGTACAAGAGACAGATCCAAGCGGAGTAGTAGTGGTTATGGAAGCATCAGAGTTGATGGGAAGCTAAAGAGAGACACCTGTAATCTCTTGACACTTTTGAAGTAGTATGGCTTGCATCTGTATATCATCAGCTTTTGCTGCATAAGAGCTCTCTTTTAAATTAAGAAAATATTTTCCTCTATAGTACAGATCTGTATCTGTTGCTAAGCAGACCTGAGTTTTTGCTCCATCTTCTATGCTCACAGGTGCATTGTAGTTTGCCATCTTTGTTCGTACCCAACCCGGATCTATAGTGCTCACAAAAGTATCTGTATATACTCTTGCAACTGCCAAACTCAACATAAGCACTTGCAGTTTAGAAGTAGCATAATCGACTCCACTCTCTAAAGAGAGACTCTCTTTGGAAAAACTACCTTGAGGGTGCATGTTCGAGCCTATATATAGTAGTTTTTTTGGCTTTTGTATCAGTGCTGTCAAGAGATATGGAGCTAAAACATTCACTCTAAAGATCTCTTGTTTTGAGCTTTGGTATACACCTGCATTATGAATAATGACATCAAAAACTCCAAGTGCATTTAGATCTTGTGCAAGCTGTTTGGTCTGTTCTATATCTGAGAGATCAGCTACAAGTATTTTGCAAGGCTTTGTTAGCTTACGCTCTAATTCTTTAGCTCTTGTGTGGTTTCGAGCATGAAAGAGTACTTCATGCCCCGCTTTTAAAAGCTCTTTTGCCGCTTCTAGTCCGATCCCATCAGATGATCCAGTTATAAATATTTTTAACAAAATTATTTCACTGTTTATATAGTTGCCGTATCTATAACGTATCTGTATCTTGCTTGTTTGTTCTCTACTTTTTTCCAAGCTTCTGTGATCTCTTCAGCTTTGATAACTTCGATCTGAGGATATATTTTATGCTCAGCACAATAATCAACTACCTCTTGAGTTTCTTTCATACCACCGATAAGTGATGCGTTGAAGTTTACTCTGCTAGCTGATAATCCTAGGTTGTTTAGCGTAACTTCAAAACCTTCAGGCATACCTACTTGTGTGAAAAAGCCGTAAGGCTTTACTACAGATGCATATGCTGCAACATCAAACTGGTAAGGGATAGTACAGATCATGTAGTCCATCTGTCCTGCGTACTCATAAAGTTTTTTAGTATCATCTACTACGATCACCTCTTTTGCACCAAAACCTTTTATGTCTTCAACTTTGTCGGCTGTTGTTGTAAATGCATAAACTTCAGCACCAAGGCTTACTGCAAATTTTACAGCCATGTGTCCAAGACCACCGATCCCTGCAACTGCAACTTTGTCACCTTTTTTAAAGTCAGCTCTCATGATCGGTGAATAAGTCGTAATACCTGCACATAAAAGGGGAGCTGCTTCTTTAAACCCAAGACTATCAGGAAGATGTACAGCGTAGTGGTCTCTTACTACTATCTGCTGAGAGTACCCGCCTTGAGTAATGCCTGTCGGTTCTCTCTTATCAGGGTAACCGTAAGTAAAAAGTGTGTTACTTTGGTACTGCTCTTCATTTTCACATGTAGTACAGCCATCAACCATACAACCAACACCTGCTCGATCACCTACTTTAAACTTAGTTACGTTTTTACCTACTGCCGTTACGACACCTGCGATCTCATGACCCGGAACTTGAGGGTACTGTTGTTTTCCCCAATGACCTTTTTCTTGGTGGATGTCTGAGTGACAGATACTTGCGAATTTGATGTCGATCAAAACATCGTTATCACCCACTGGGCGTCTTGTAAAAGTCCAAGGTTTTAACACTCCCGACTCGTCAAATGCTGCGTATCCTTTTGTTGTTATAGCATCCATCTTATCTCCTTTATCTGTTGCTAAAACAGGACTCCAAAGCATAAGCCCTGCACCAATTGCTACTGAAGTTTTTATAAAATCTCTTCGAGATTGATCTTGGGTTGTTTGCATCTACAACTCCTGTATAGTTTTATAGTTTAATTGTATAACTTTAAAGAGATATCAACTAGATAGATACTCCACATGAGATGCACAATTCTACAAATTTTATTTTTTTATGGATCCATAACAGAAAAGAAATGCTGTAGGTTTTCTAGTGTTGGAGTTTGAAAACTTACTGGAATATGGTGATATTCAAGACCCATTGATTGTACTAGACCCTCTTTGTTTGATAGGCAATATTTTGGATCATCTAAACCGAGGTTTACAATCACCTCAAATCCTATATTGGCAATTTCATGTAACTGAGATTCTGAGGGTTGTCCTGAAGTAGCAAGATTTGGGGTTATGGACATAAAACTTTTTATATTTTCAGTTTCATTTACTTGACTTGATATTCATTTCGTATAGTTAACGTTTGAGTTGAGAAATAGTTTTGCCCGCTAGGGTAAACTATTTCTCTCCAAGGTTTTGTTAGATATATTTCAATGTACTCTAAATGGAATACTAGATTTACGTATCTTTATGTTTGAATACCCATACTCTTCTAAGAACTCTTTTATTCCATTAATGACTAAATCAGAATCTTTTTGAGGACCAACAACTATTTCACTTATTGGTAGTTTTGTAGTTCCATTTATTTCTCTTCCTATATTAGGTAAGTCATTTGAAGAAATATAAGGGATTAATTTGTTAGCTATTGTTCTGAAATTTTTTTTGAGAGATTTAATACCCATATCCTTTAAAAACCCTTTGTCTTCTTGAAAGACCCATCTAGCTTCCATCTCATCAGAGAAAGATGGATGTTTGAAATTTATTATTTGTTTATAAATTTGTGAAATAAAATAACTTTTCAACTCTTCAGGTTTATGAGGTTTTATCTTTTTACCGTTTATATTAGTCATATTCTTATCTTTATCCCAATCTAAAACAGTTAAATAAATGTGAAAAAAGTTTGATAGAATTTTTTGTTGTTCTTCAATATCATATATAACATTATTTAATGTTGTCAAGTCCTTATTCCAAAATTTCCAGTCTGAGACTTTAAAACCAATAGAAATTCCGCCACCCATGTTTCCATAACCTCTCCATTGGCTTAAACTGTCCCCATTGTCGATAGAGAAACAACTAATACATATCCTTCTATCAATTCCTGTTTCAACAAAATTTTTCCATATTTTAAAATAATTTTTTTTATCAGTATAACGTTTAGAATCTTCTAGTTTTGCTAATATTGATTTAGCTAATTTTATCCCATGGCTTATTTCTTGTGAATCATTCATATATTGAAAATCTGTAAGCCATAAGGAATTTGAATTTATTATTCCATGTAGTCCTTGCATGCTTGTATAATGATATATTGTATGATTACTATAGTCAACTTCCTGTGTTCCAGTTCTTAAATTTTCTTCTCTTAGTATAGTGTCTGCACGATAAATAGCAGGTGTGTTTTGACTATCCCAAGTAAACCGTTCATATCCATCAAGTGAGGTCCATTTTCGTCTTTTATAATGAGTAGTAAATCCCTGAGCATTTTCACCAAACCCTTTATGGGTTATATCTAGAAATTCATTTTCAGGTATTCCTTTTTTGCAGTTTTCCCATGGACAAGGTAAATTACCAATATGCTTATGTTCTTCACATGTCACTTGAAAATTATGATTAAAGCCAATATTAATTTCTCTAATATTTTTCATTTAAATAGATCCCTTGTCTGTTTGTCTAACGTTTAAAATGAGCCAATGAATTGCCCGCAGGGTAATTTATTGGCTCCTCTGATTTGTTAGACATTTATATTAGTGACTACAACCACCAAATTTCTGCCAACATTCACTCATAATTATTTCTTCCATATCTCTAGCTAATCTTGAATATTCTTCAGCCTCTTTTCGTGAGATATCAAAAGAACTTTCATGAAGAGCCTGATTTCTTAATTTTTGTAGTTTTCTAATAACTTCAATTTCATCTTTTTGTAATATTTGTTTCTCTTCATATAGTTTTAAAATTTTTACGAAAGGTTGTTTATCTGTGTCAACAATATTATAGTGCTTCGCAAAATTAAATGCAGTTAATTCCAAAGCAATCCAAGCTTCGACAATAGCCGTTCTTGGTGAAATATTTGAAGTGTCTTTATCGAGATATTCTTTATTTACTTCAGGTAGAGCAATGGCAGGATGCTCTTTTTTTAGTTTTTCAGTTTCAACTTTTAGTTCTGCTAATCTTTCTCCAAATTCTATTTCTAAATCACCATATTTCAATTTACTTGTATAGGGAATCAGCTTTTTAATATAGTCTTTTAACCACCATACAATTATTATAATAGCTAAAGGCCATGCAATAGAATCAACTAATGAAGAAAAAAATGTTAACCAATCCATATTTATTAATTTCCTTTGTCTATGATTGTTTCTCTATTTGAAAATACAAATCAAATAATTCACTTTTATATTTTTCTAATAACTCAGTATCGTAAATTGTAATTGGGTTGTACGTGACACCTTTGTCATCAATAGGGTATTTTAATTGTTGCTCAAATGACATTGAATATTTTGCCTTCAATTTCTCAATTTCATCTTTTGTAAAATTACTATAATCTACATCTTCAGGTTTACAAAATGGAATATTTATATCCCATTTTTCATCTTGATAATATTCTTTGTATTTTTTATATAATGTAAATATTTCATGTCCTCTTACAGCTTCATCAGAAACTTGATAGATTGCAAATTTTAAAAATAATTCTGTTGCGTGATAAACTAAATATGCTGTAACATTTGAATATTCGGCAGTATTGAAATAATCATTGTCTTTTTCTCTTGATGATATTAAAGCAACTTCCAAAAATGATATTGCTCTATTGAAAAAGTGAGTTGAAATTGATTTAAGCATTAATTATCCTTATGTCTAACGGCAGGGGCTGAGCTCCACTCAGTCATACTTCATAAATCCACTTGTGGATTTCTGGAGGATGGCTTGGTGTGTGCTCCTGCCAATTGTTGTATGTAGCGTAGCGGAATACTACAATT
>Ga0193960_1000104_pt1 | contig 36462 bp, 64 predicted proteins | sample FB_3_MG_FD_140338 | JGI IMG/M metagenome (GOLD analysis project Ga0193960, IMG submission 140338) | Microbial mat bacterial communities from the Broadkill River, Lewes, Delaware, United States - FB_3_MG | ecosystem: Environmental > Aquatic > Freshwater > River > Microbial mats | place: USA... | reverse complement strand
GAAACTTGATAAAAAAGCAGACTACGAGGTATATCCGAACGATAACCCTATATATTTAGAGGTTAAAACATCAGAACATAATAAAACGGTCGGGTATTGCCTTTATCAATCTAGTAAAAAGGTGTGGTTAAAGTTCCATCAAATATGCAAAATGGATTGGTTAGTGGTTGAATGGAGATTTGAAAAAGAAAATGTAATGGTTAAAATATCAAAGAAAGATTTCCTCAAATTTGCAGGGGCGCATAAGAAAAACAGTTTTAATTATAAAGACTCATTAGAAATGGGCGAGGTAATAACGGATATGGAATGGTTAAGGCGGTGATTAAATGGATAACGTAGAACTTGATCCCCAAAGCATAATGAAAGAACTTCAAACCTTTAGGCACAAGCTAGGAACTTTAAACGGTGAAATAGTTAAGCTAGGTAATAAGAAAAGCGAAGCAGAACGCAAATATAGAGTATTGAGGGCACAAAAGATAGTTATACTAAGAGATGCTAAAGTACCAGTAACTATTATTACTGATTTAGTTAAAGGTGATGAAGAAGTAGCGCAGCTTAAATTAGAATTTGATGCATTAGATGTATTGTATGATAACAAACGTGAAAATATAAGGTCACTTAGAGATGTAATGTCCGTATACCAAAGCATACTAAACTATCTAAGGATTGAAATAACAGGAGGTTAGAGAGGGACTAGAAATAGTCTCTTTTTATTTTGCTAAAATGCTTGACATTGTAAAACTTATGTATTACACTTGTATTATCAAAGAGATGGCGAAACACAAATTTGAAAGGGTGGTAATTATGAAAAAACAATTAGTACATATAGAATCAATAATGGTTGGTGACACGATAATAGATATAGAGGGTAAAGAAAGAACGGTATCTAAAAGTAATCTTTCGAGAAACAACTTTACAGGAAAAACTATAAATGGAGACCCATACTTATGGCAAAACAGAATGGTTGAAAAAGTTATATACCCTATATGGAATAAAGGTGAAATAGTTAATTACTAAAATATAAGGGTGGCGACCTACCGCTAAAGGATGGTTTAAAAAAATGAAATTATCTACAAAGGTATTAAAAATATGCAAAATGAAGTGTAATGATTGTGTAATAAAAGAAGAGTGTAAAAAAATGCATTATTTGCAAAAAGAATTAAATTCATTAAAAGAAAATATAAATGAAAAAATAAAGGAGGAATAAAGATGAAAGAAAAGAAATACGCACCACCAACAACAGAAGATTTAACTGTAAGTGTAGGAAGGAACGGAAACAGTGTAGGCATTAGAATTGATAAATACTTAAAAAGAGATTTAGACGTTTATATAGGGGATAAGTTTTCTGTAGAGTACAAGAACATTAATGGAAAAAAAGGCCCTAAGACTATTATACTAAGAGAGGTGGAGAAGTAATGACTAACTTAATTATTATTTATGTATTCTTAGGAGTATTAATTATTTGTAGCATCTTATTAGGATTAATGAACAGCGAACTATACACAAAGAACCAAAAATTAAAAGCTAAAATCATATGTTTAGAGAGTAGAAACACAATGTTAGAGAATTACAATGAATCATCTAATAAGGAAATACTATCGTTGATCAAAGAAAAACAAAATTGTGAAGTAGCTTTAAAAGTATGCGAGGTAAAACTACATGACGAATAAAGAATCAGCAGTAAAAGGAATAATGGAAGCAATAGAGCATAAGAAAGAGTTAAAACGTAAAGCTATTGCAGATTGCAAGGCAATGAAAGTAGATGCAACTTATAGGAATATGAAGAGACGGAGGTTTAAGTGATGATTATTATTAAGGGTCAAAACGACAGTGTTGGAAAGTATATAAAAATTAACATTGGTGGTAGTATGATTACTGCAACTGATTGCACTTGTTTAGACGATGAGTCTTTTTACATACTAGGAAAATACAAAGATGTAGAACGAGCAAAAGAAGTTATGGAAGAAATAGAGGAACATATTAGACAAGCGTACGTAGCTAGAGAATTTAAAGTCAGTGTAGAGGATTTTAATTCATTAGAACACAAAAATTATTACATTTTAAACTTAAAAGAAAATGCTATTTACACAATGCCTAAGGAGTAATTATGATACCTAAACCAACTAAGCGAAAGAAAAAGAAATATAAAACTCCATTACCTAAAGGTGATAGATTTTGTCAAGGGTGCGGAAGTACAAGTCAATTAGAAGTGCATCATGTTTATTATGGTGTAGGCAATCGAAATTTAAGTTCTAAGCATGAATGTGTAGAGTGGTTATGTAATGAATGCCACAGAGGAAACAACGGAGTACACGGAATAAATAAAGACCTAGACAACAAATTAAAAGTTAAACATCAAGAAACATTAGAAATGAGTATAAGTAGACAAGAGTTTATAAAATTATTTGGGAGGAATTACCTTGGCTAGTATGAGAAGAACAATACAAAGACAACAACCGAAGAAAGATAATCGCACATGGATAGAAAAATTACTTGATAAAACATGGTTAAGGAGGTTTAAAAGTGATAGTAATTAGCAACATAGATACTAAAACTTTAAAGCGTGGTGCTAGATATCCAGTATTAAAGGTAATAGAGAAACAAGTAGGATATATAGGCTCTAATACAAAGAAATATAGAATAGTGGGCGACGATGGAGCGTGTAGGGCTTATAAAGCTGAATATTTTAGGGAGGTAGATGATATGTTGAATGGTAAGTTTAAATGCACTAGGGGTTTTACTGATGTGGATGGAGAAATGATGAAACTCGGAAAAGTTTACGATTTTAAAGATGGTGTTTGTGAGTTTGATGATGGTATGCTTTCGTATGCTGTTAATGATTATATAAGTTTTAATAACTTTTATGAAATGCAAATACAACCACACAAAGAATACCTAACTATTAATGAGTTGGAAGAAGGGAAAGAATATGTTGAAAAAGACGGTTACATATACTCTGTTATGGAAGGTAATTTATTTAACGATTCTTTATTTGATATACCTGTTATGACTTTTAAAGATTTTAATTTGATGCAATTCACAGAAGCAAACCCTAACCAAAAGAGAATAGATGAACTAAACAAACTAATCGAATTAGAAGAAAGTTACATCAGAACATCTAACATTGAAATAGATAACTACAAGCAAGAACTGGAAGAATTACTATGAGATACAACAACAGTAAAGAAAAAGCAAGTGCTTATTATAAAGATGGTAAGCTAATAATAAAACAAAAGGGTAATGAGTATAAAGCAATGAACAATGGTAATTTGAAGCCAGTTAAGAAGTAAAATATGGTATAATAGAAGGAGAGAATGATATGAGTAAAAATAGTTCAAGTAGTAGCAGTGGTGGAATTGGATTTGTAGGGTTATTAACAATTTTATTTATAGCTTTAAAGTTATTGGGTAAAATTGCGTGGTCTTGGTGGTGGGTACTTAGCCCTATTTGGATTAGTACATTACTAGTGGTATTAGGTTTTGTAGTGTTTGTAGTATTAGCCTACAAGAAGGAAAAGAATCGTAGATTTTAGTTAATTATAGTATGAGGTGGAGGAATAAGTAGACTCTATCATCTTTTAAGATTATCAATCGCAGAGAAAAGATTTAGCCTTGATTGAATGGGTTGCAAGATTGGTAGTTATGTAGGGTGCAAATCCCTAACCTCATACATATTGAAAGGGTGGTAAGAATGAGAAAGTTAGTAGTTAAGAAAAAAGATTGGCCTAAAGATTGGATTAAATCAATTAGCGGTTCTAATGATTATATTTTAGGTTTAAAAGACATAGAACAGAAACCAGGTGGTATTAACATAGTTAGTTCAAAAGAACCTAGCTTACAGAAGTTATTGCTAAAAGGAAGAATTAGTCAAAATCAATACAACGCATTATGCAGCGGAGACAGAAACGACATACTATTAGCGTTTAACATAGAATTAATGGATATGAGTGATAAAATAATAAGTGATCTAGTAGATAAAAAAGGTGTAGAGGATTTTAAAACATCTGAATATATAGAAGTGGGTGAGTAAATGAATATTATTATAATGATTTTAAATATGTTTTACGGTGCATTTATAGGTATGAAATTGTGGTCATGGTTTATAGTTCCATTTGGTATAGTTGAGATAAAAATGGCTCATGCTTTTGGAATAAATTTATTAGTTAAATTTTGGACTATGAGGTTAAATAATGAAATGTTAGAAGATAGAACCGATGAAGAAAAAATAAAAGCATATTCAATTCTAATGTTTGCATACACTTTATTTTTAATAATGGGATATTTTGCATCAAAGTTAATGTAGTGGAGGTGAGCAACTACGAAAACTATAAGACTATTATATCCAGGAGATATAAGAAGTAATAACAAACAAGAAACGGCGTATTTATACACGATTGAAGAAGTAATGAAAATGGAAGATTTAAGAGATAGTCAAAAGGAATCGTGTTTAGAGTGCTATAACGATAAAAATAGAGACGTAGACGGTTTTATATGGTATTCCTATACAAACATACCATTACTAATCCCAATGAGTGAGAAAGAGTATGAGGTGATGTAGGGATGAATGATAACAAAGCAATTAATCAAATGATACAAGATAACAAATCTAAAGGAATTAGTTCTAAGGATATAACAGATGGATATCATACGTTTGATGAATTGTATTTTAATAGAATGGTGCTATTTGCAGTTATATGCAATGAAAATAAATTAGATTCTTTTAAATCTATGAAACACGATGACGGCACTATGTTTGAAGATAGTTTCATAGTTGGTATAAATACAAAAGAGGGATGGTTTACTTATCATTACCATGTAGAATATTGGGATATGTTTGATGTACCAGAGTGGGAAAGCGGACCTAAATGGGACGGGCATACAGCGAGTGATGTAACTAGGTTGCTAAAGCTAAACAAAAGGCGCTAGAACTTGTTAAGTTAACTAAATAACCACTATATATTATAGATAGGAGTAATAAGATGGATGGTAAAGTACAACCAGCAAGAGGTAGTCATAATGAAGTTTATATAAAAGGCGTAGTGCAAGGCTTCTATATGCAGAATCAAATGAGGTTGGTAAAAGAAATAGTATACATGCATAGGTCTAAAAGATTATGCGTAAAAGTAGAAATGATTACAGGTGAAACAGATTATGTGCCATTAGTAACACAGGACATAGAGTGGATATTTTGTGATAGAAAAGGCAATCCAATAAATGTAAAATAATTTATAGATAGGAGGATAAGACATGAGAAAAGAATTAGAATATAAAAGCATTAACGAAGAACAAAAGATTAAAATTGAAGATTGCAAAAATTCAGCATCATTTTTAATGGATGATATCGACAAAAATTGCCCACCTTCAAGAGAAAAAGCATTAGCAATGACAAAGCTAGAAGAATGTGTAATGTGGTTATCAAAGTCAATTAGTCATAATGGCTAGAAAGGAAGTGATCTTAAATCTAATCTATAGAAAGAGAGGTAACATATTATAAAATACTCAATAAAGAAAGTATCTACCGGAGAAATTAAAGAATGTGAAACAGAACTAGAATATCCTTACTATATGTTTGTGGATGGTAATTACTCTTGTGATTGTAATAGAAGCATATTTTTCGGAACACCACAAGAAGAATGTTCAGAAGGTAGATACCTAGTAAGGATAAAAGGAGTGCTAGAAGAATTTTAACATATTATAAACAATACTATAATGACTTGGCTCTCTAGTAGGTCAAGTCATTTATTATAAAGGGTGGTTAGGATGAAAGTATTAGAATTATATAGCGGTACACAAGGTATAAGTAATGCATTTAGAAGAAATGGTCACGAAGTGTTAAGTATAGAGTTGAACGAGGACTTTACAAAGCCACCATGGAATCTAAAACAATGGACTATAAGTGTAGCTGATGTAACTGCAAAAGAAATAATTAAAAGGTTGGGTGGATATCCAGATGTAGTATGGGCAAGTATATTGTGTACTACTCATTCGATAGCAGCAATAAGCACTCATAGAGAAAGTTTGGATAATGGAATAGGAAAGACTCTTAAAGAACGTAAAGATAGTAATACTTTAATAGCAAAAAGTGATAAGGCAAAGTTTCACGATCAATTGTTAATAAAAACATTAATGCTTATCCAGGAGTTAAAACCTAAATTATATTTTATAGAAAATCCTAGAGGTGGAGCAAGGAAAAGTCCTTTAATGAGAGGAGTAATGTACAGGAATACTGTTACATATTGTAGTTATGGTGATATATCTATGAAGCCAACCGATATATGGACTAATCATCCTAATCCTAAGTTTAAACCAATGTGCTTTAATGGGAATAAAGATTGTCATCACCAACCAGCACCAAGAGGAAGTAAAACTGGAACTCAAGGAAAGAAAGGAAATTTAGAACGTTCTATGATACCAAAAGAGTTATGCGAACACATAGTGAGTATAAGTGAAGAAGTTGTATAAAGATAGTATTTACTAAATAAATAGAGGAGTCCTAACGGGCTTCTAAGTGCAAAACATTTTGCGTTGTAATGTTGAATTGGTATGATATAATAATTTTATAGAAAGGATGTGATGTTATATGGGTGTAAACGAAAAGACATATAAAAAATATAAAAAATATATTAAATAATAATTGATCGCTGCTGCGGAATTAACGCAAAGAGCAAAAGAAACGAAAGCTAACATGATATATAGGTGTTAGCTTTTTTTATGTCCAAAACACAATATGCAAAATATTTTGCTGTGTGATATAATAGAGTAGGAGGTGGTAAGGATGATTAGTAAGATTAAAGAATATAATAAACTTAAAGCTGAATTAGAAGAACGCTATGGATCATTTGATGAAATATATGTAATTACAAAAGAAGAATTATTAGAACACAACTTAGAGGTGGATGAAGAGCATAAAGGTGTTTACATTCAAGATACAAGCGCATGTATGGAGTCAACGCCTTATGTGAAGATAGTGGTTGAATTATGAAATGGACAGATGAACAAATAGCTGATGCTGTAAAGTGGCATTTAAAAGAACATGGATATATAGATACTAATACAGATGACTTCGATGTGTTTATGCAAGAATGGATGTATACAATGCAAGAACAAAGAGAGGTAGAAGAATATGAAACTAACAATTGAATGTAGTTGCGGTAACAAGGTAGAAGTAGAAGGAAATGTGATTACTTGCTTGTGGGAACAAGACTTTAATTGCTTTGTAGCCGACGGTGAAGAATATATAGTAATAGAATGTGATGAATGTAATAAGCAAGAAAAAGTTAGGATTTTACTAGAATAGGAGGTGAGAGTTATGGCAGGAGGAAGACCAAGTAAATTTGAAGATATGAAAGACATACTATTAAAATTAGCTGCTAAGGGTTTTACAGATGCACAGATGGCTGATGTGATAGGTGTTACAGAACAAACTATTAATAATTGGAAGATAGCACACCCACAGTTTTTTGAGTCCTTAAAAGAATGGAAGATAAAAGCTGATGAAGAGGTTGAAAGATCATTATACGAAAAAGCTATTGGTTATAGTCACTCTGATACTAAATTTGCTACACACGAAGGACAAATAACGGATAGTGTTGAATACACAAAGCATTACGCACCCGATACAACAGCAGCTATATTTTGGTTGAAGAATAGACAACCAGATAAATGGAGAGATAAGACAGAGACTGAACATTCTGGTGAAATTAAGATGCCAATTATAAAAATAACAAAGTAGCAATTGCAATGGTTTAGTGCCATACGCCCACAGGCGAGAGACAAGGTGATTAGATGGAAAAAGAAATCAAAGTAACCCCATTATATTTTGACTATGTATTCGGTGCTAATTATGATGCAGTAATAGAAGTTGGTGGTCGTTATAGTGGCAAATCATACAATAGCCAAATAGAAGAAGCTGCTAATCTAGCAAGTAAAGAAAACTATAAGCTATTAATCATACAAGATTTAGACAAAGGTGGTTCAGATGGTTACTATGCAGGGTTGGTAGATAAGATAGAACAGTTCGAACATACACCAGCTTACAATATTACAACCTCTTCTACAAAGATAACCAATAATATAAACGGTAACTCGGTATTATTTAGAGGATATAAAACAAATCAGCAGAAGAAAGATGTTAAGAACATTGACCAGGTAACTAAAATAGTTGTTGAAGAGGGCGAATGGATGACGTTTGATGATTTCCTTGCACTTGTACAACAATTAAGAGGTAAGGTTGAAGATGATAGACGTTTAGATATACTTTTAAATCCAGTGAACGAGTCGTGTTTTGTTAATAAAGAACTTATACAGACCACACCAGACAGAGTGCTGGAGTATTTCCCTAAGAGAGAAAAGAATGGTAAACCTAGACCTAAAGTGTTTGAAAAGAATATCAATACAGAATATGAAATAGACGGGAAATTAAAGGTAAGTACAATTAAGATATTAGTTATACTATCAACACACTTTGACAACCCTCATTTAACATCTCAACAAAGAGCAGCAATAGAAGTGTATAAGACAAGTGATCCTAATAAGTATAAACAACTAGGTGAAGCTAGATTTATTAGACCTAGTGGTGCATTCTTTAAAGAGTTTGACGATGAAATACATGTAATAGAACCTTTTATTATTCCAGAAAGTTGGTATTTATACACTACTATAGATTATGGACTTGATATGTTGGCTGGTTACAGAATAGCTTTAGATTTTCAAGGTAATGCTTATGTAACTAGAGAAACATGCGAAAAGAATCTAATAATAAGTAAAGCAGCTAAAAGAATGTTAGATATGACTAATGGTGATAACTTGCAACTTAACTACGGTCCACCCGATTTGATGAAGAGGCAACAGTCTAACGGTGAGACTACTTGGGATCTATTTAATAAAGCTGGTTGGAATCTATCTGAAACTAACAATAAAAGAGATATAGGTTGTTTGGCTATGAAAGAATGGTTAAAAGTATTTGACCGTATGCAAGAGGACGGAACTATAAAGAAAGATACTAGATTAAAAATATTTAGTAATTGTACAGAACTTATAAGAACTATAAAAGAAGTGCTTACAGACAAGAATAACCCTAATAGATACGCAACGCTATCAAGTGAAATAGATGCAACTGTATCAAATTACCATGACTTAACTCATAGTCCAGATGCATTAAGATACTTTTGTTCTGTTCATAACGCTGTACCTATTAAGAGTATACCAAATGCAAAGACTGAAGATTTATTCTTTAACAAACCAGTAGAAGATAACAATACAATGTGTGGAGATTTATATTAAGGAGGTATCATGTTATTATACGCAATATTAGCAATTAATGTATTATGTTTAGTTGGATTAGGTACATTTATCGGTTATTCGATAGGTAAAGGTATTATATCTATTAACTATCACAAAGTAATGGATAAAGAAACATCAATTAAATTAGCTGAACAAATCCAAGAAGAGATGGAACAAGGGGGTGACTTCTAGTGCAAGACTACAAAGATGAAAAAAAGAAAGTAGATCCAGTAAAGGAATGGAAGTTCTTACAAGATGCACGTAACTTTAAAACTGCTAACTCACTGTACGAAATACCACGTATAAACGAAGAACAGTACATCGGTGACCAGTGGAAAGGTATCGAAGCTAAGAACCTTAGAAGAACTACGTACAACTTTATCGGACAGACAACAGATGTTAAGGTTGCATCTATATTAGCGAATGAGTTAACTATTCAACGTGCAGTAGATGATATGGACGAGGATAACGAAGAAATTCAAGAAGCAGTAAAAGCATTTAACTTAGCTGATAAAAAGAACTGGGAACGGTTAAAAATGGACGCTAAGAACGAGCAAGTTGTATTAGATGGTGCTATTCAAGGTATTGGAGTAAGTTACTGGTACTGGGATGATTCAATTAAAAGCGGTAATAGTTTTGTATCTATTGGAGATATTAACGGTCAATTAGTTGATATGGTTGATTTATATGTCGCTAATCCTGCTGAAGTAGATGTACAGAAACAACCTTGGAACAAGTTAACTATTAGAATGACTGTAACTGAATTAAAAGAACTAGCAAAGCAAAAAGGTGTATCAGAAGATGAAATAAGAATGATCACATCTGACGAAGAAGAACGTACTTACGCAGCTTTTGAGAAAACAGATACAGAACAAGACAGCACTAATGATAAAGATGATTTAGCTACTTTAGTGGTAAACTTTAAAAAGATTGATGGTGTTATTCATTCTTCTATGACTACTAAAACAATTATTATTGAAGATTGGAAAGATACTGAATTAACTAGATACCCTATTGCAGTATTCACATATAAGCCTAGAAAAAGATTTATCTATGGTGAAGCTGAAATGACTCGATACCTAGAGAATCAACGTGTAGTTAACTTACAACAAGCAGCAAGACACAAACATGCTTTAATGTTGGCTATACCTAAAGTATTATACAATAAGAATATGTTAGGATCATTTAGTAATGCTATTGGTAGTGTAAACCCTGTAAACGCTTCACCACAAACTAGAATTGGTGACGCTATGACATATGTACAGCCTACAGCTATGACTATTGATGTTGATAAATCAGTAGAAGAGGGAATTACGAGAACCCAAGATTTAGCAGGAGTTAACCAGAACATAAAAGGAGAAGCTAGGCCGGAGAATGCAGCAGCTTTATTAACTCAAATTAAACAAGCTAATATTCCTAATGAGTCATACAAGCGTAGATTATACGATTATTTAGAGCAAGTGGCGTTAATTTGGGAAGATTTCTATAAGACTAAGTATAACATTACTAGAAAGATGAAAGATGAAGAAGGCGAAGTAATAGAGTTTACGGGTACAGATTATGCAGATGTAAACTTTACTACTAGAATTGATGTAGGTGCATCAACACAATGGTCTGAAGTAACAAGCACTCAATTCTTAATGGACTTCTGGGATAGAGGGTTGATTAAAAATCCTAACGATATCTTTAAACGTATTCCTAGTGATCTAATTAAAGATTTAGAAGGATTGATTCAAGAGAATGAAGATGCCGAACTACTTAACCAGTTTATTGATTTATTCATCCAATCTCAACCGCCAGAAGCACAACAACAAATGCAAGGGCTAGAGGGCGATGATTTAAAAGAAGCTGTTAGAGCGTTATTAGGAGGTCAAAATGAAATGCAAACAATGCAATAGTGATTTAAACGTATCAAATTGTAAAATGGAATCAGAAGTGGGCACAGATGTGGTTGAAGCTGTACAAACGTTAGTATGTGTAAATCCAAAATGTTCAATGTATTGTGGTGGAGACTTGACAAATCCTTTAAAAGTAGCAGAAGTAATTAGAACACAAGTTTAGGAGGTGTGCGGTGAGATATACAGAACGAATAAAAGAAATGTACGAGTTTGTAGGTGATGACGGAGATGTTATTGAGTTTAATAGGATTAACCCTTATCAGAAAGCTAGGGATGATATTAAAAACAAATATCCTAATGCTACTGTAAAAAGAGTTAAGACGGAATATATATCTTTACCTAACCAAAAGAATGACTCTAAATTTGCACCTTACCTGTGTATTTGGTTTGAAACTGGTGAGGTTAAAAACTAACAGATGCAAAATAATTTGCACCTATTGATTAAAAGCAGTATAATGTAGTTAGGAGGTGATGACCATTAAAGAGTTACGGTGTTCCTGCAACAAGTTGCTGGGAAAGATAGGAAACTCACATGTTGCTACTGATATCAAGTTAAAAAACGTTAGCATAGCATATGATGAAAAAGGACAACCTATTGACATAGAAATAAAATGTCCAAGATGTAAGGCTAACAATAAGTTTTAGATACCCTAAGGAGGTACAGATGAAATATGAGGTTATAGATGGTATTCACGTTGTTTATGATGAAGAAAGAGGAATGTTTCAGAGCGAACATACTGTAGTTGAAGATGCATTAGAATATGTAGTTTCAGCTTACAACTCTAGGATTGATAAAGAGTTAGAATTTAAAGAAATTATAAAACAACTTGAAGAAACTATAGAAAGATACAAATCGCCTATGTTTAAAGAACTAGAAAGCGATTTAAGATACATGAAAAATGACGAAATAGAATTAAGATGTAAAATTAACAATGCGTTAAATACATGGTAACAATATTATAACGAGTGCCATTGAGCGCCATTACTTAAATGTAGTGGCGTTTTTTTATATATCCCATGCCAGGGATTGTTTATACAAAAGAAAGGAGCATATGCCAATGCTTAAACAAAAGTTTGATTTACAACTATTCTCGGAAGAAGAGGGAGTAGAAGAACCAGTAGTTGAGGAATCTATGGAAGCTGAAGAACCTACAGAGGAAATGCCATCCGAAGAGGAAGATACAGAAGAAGCGGAACCAGACTACACCGATGCTGATAAATCTTTTTTAGAAAGGTTTGAAATTCAATTCAATAAGAACCCTAAAAGGTTTGAAACTATCGAAGAATTGAAAGAAGCTGCTGAAATGGGCAGTGCTTTACCTAGATACAAAGAGAAATTATCAGAGTTAGAAGCTAAGACTAACTCGCCTCATTACAAATGGCTAGATGAATACATGAAAGTTTCTGGCTATGAAGATGGAGCGGAGTTTGTAAAAGCTATTAGAACTAATGAAAAATACAATGAATATGTGAAAAATGGAATGAGTGAAGAAGCAGCACAGAAAGAAGCTGAAGAATACGTTAGCAAAGCCTTTGGAAATCAACAAGACAAGAGAACAAGGGATATGGAAGGTTTCGTTAATTGGCATCAAGGGAAGTTTGAAGCTGGTACGTTTACAGAAGAACTTGATCCAAATAATTTACCTAAGTCAGTAATCGATGCATACGAAAATGGAGAATCTATGAAGGAAGCGTATACCGATCACTTACTTATGAGTATTAAAACTGAAACTGAACAAAACACTTTGAAGAAACTTGCTAAAAATAAAGAAACTTCAACAGGCGAGTTAAAAGCTAAGGCTTCAGATGAAGCTACTTTATCACATGAAAAAATAGAACAGACATTATCGGCGTTACCTAGTTCGGAAAAATCTAAATGGATTGAAAAGAACTGGAAAATGATTGAGAAGTCTGGATACTTTAATTAGGAGGAGAAATATATGTCAGTAAAAAACTTTATTCCAGAACTGTGGTCTAGCAAGATTTTAAAAGAGTTAGACAAGAAACAAGTATTAGTAAAGAACTGTACTACTCAATGGAGTGGTCAAATTACGGGTGTTGGTTCAAGAGTTAAGATCAATTCAATCAATGAGCCTACTATCGGAGATTACACACCTAATTCAACTGTTATTACACCAGAAGAATTAAACGATGAATCAAGATGGTTAGAAATCACTGAATCAAAGTACTTTGCATTTTACATTGATGATGTAGACGAAAAGCAAACTACTGGTGGAGTTCTTCAAGAAGGTATTAGAAAAGCTATTATCGGTTTAAAGAATGCTTCTGAAGCGTTTGTAGCTGCTAAATATGCTGATGCTAACGTAACTGTTACTGAAGGCGCTTTAACATCTGGTAACGTATTATCTACATTAATGAAAGCTAAGACTATCTTAATGGCAAATAACGTTGATGATGGCGATATGTGCTTAGAAGTTTCGCCTTACGTATTAAATAAGATGATCCTTGCTGATATCGTTTACACGGATACAGGTAAAACAATTGCATCTGGTAAGGTTGGTAACTCAATGCAACTAGGTATGATGATTTATGTATCTAATAACTTAATCGGAACTGGTACAGACCCAGACTCTGCACAAACTTTCTGTATGATGAGAACAAAAGAAGCTATTGCTTATGCTGAACAAATCATGAAAACAGAAAAATACAGACCAGAAAACTCGTTCTCTGATGCTGTTAAAGGCTTACATGTTTACGGTGCTAAAACTGTTAAACCGTTAGAATTAGTAGCTTTAAACTTAACTATGGCTGCTGAAACTACTATTTAAGGAGGAATAACGAATGGCTGATTTAGTAAAAGTTCAACAACTTAGAAATGATGGTGCTGTATGGCTAAAAACTGCTGGTGCTGCATCTCAAACAATGGTTTATGATAGAAGTGATGATAAGATTATCTTATTAGTAGAGAATGGTGATGCTTTAGATTGTAGAATTAAAGTATCTGCTGATGGTTTCGGTGCTGGATTTGTTGATTTAGACGTTGACATTGCAGCTGGCGAATTTGCAGTAATTGGGCCTCTTGAATCAAATAGATTTAAAGACCCATCTACTCAAAAGGTTACATTTGAAATCTTAGATCAAGATAACACTGCTTTTAGTGGTACGGTAACAAACGTATTATTAACACAATTAAACGCACCATTAGCATTAACAGATTAATTACACTTACGGAGGTGGGGGTTTATACCTTCACCTCTTTTTTATTAGGAGGTATATATGATTCTCAAAACTAAAGTACCAGGAAGAATTGTACAAAGAAAAGTTAGAAAATACGGCGGTGGGTTTAGAGTTGTACCATTTTTTAGATTTGACGAAAACGGTTTAGCTGAAATTGACGAAACTAAATTAACTGCTACAGATATTAAAAAATTAACTACTCTATTTGAAGTAGTAGATACAGTAAAAGAACATAAAGCTGATGGAGAACTTAATTTAAAAGAGTTATCTTATCAAGAGTTAAAAAGCATGGCATCTGAAAAAGGTATTAACACTTACAAAATGAGTAAAACTAAATTGATAGAAGCATTGGAGGTGTAAAATGGCTTTACAAAATGAAACTAACACTAAATTAATTAAAAAATTAAATGCTAATAATAGGTTATTAATAGGCCCATTGGCACAAGACTTACAAAATAGTTACGAATTAGCTTTAGATGCTGTGGTTGGTGAATACACTTTAACTTTAGTTGATTCTACTGGATTTGTTGCTAATTCTTTAATTAAATTAGAAGAAGAATTTAACGGTATTCCAACTACTTTTTACGCAGAAGTATTAACTAATGTAGCTAACGTACTTACTTTAGATAGACCTTTAGATAGAGCGTTTACATCTGATTCGTTTATTAACAGAGAAAATTTCTTATTAAACGTTAATGGGGAAACTACACCAATTGAGTTTGTGTATAAAAATTCATTTGATAAAAGAATAAATTTAACTAGAATGTTAATCAATATGGTTTGTGATGCAAGTCCGCCATTTGATGGATTTGGAGATATAGCAGCACCAGGATTAACTAGAGGTATTGAGATTAGAAAGAAAAACGCAGACGGAACATATACAAACTATTTTAACGCAAAGACAAACAATAGACTTCAATTAATTATGTATGATTTTGCTTTCTTTGACCCTTCATTTCCACAAGCTATAAACGGATTAAGTGGAAGGTTAACATTTAATAAGTTGGGTAATCCAATAGTTTTAGAAAAAAACGAAGAATTGCAAATATTAGTACAAGATAACCTTTCAACTATAAGTAGTTTTGAAGCAGTTGTAGAAGGTAACAGGGAGGGTTAATATGCCAACTGTAAGAGAAGAAATATACAACAAAATATTATCTCTGTTGGATGAGTTCACCGAAGATGGTGTTCCAGTATCTGATGAAGATAATATTGACATTGAGAAAAAAGTAATTGAATTCACAGACATGTCACAAAAGGAAATGTGGAAATATAACAAGAACACTAAACCTATTGAACTTGTAAGAAAGCCACCGATTAATAGACTCGGGTTGCTATCTAACTTTGAAATTGTAGACTTTGAAGGAGAAGATCAGTATTACCCTAACGAAGCAGGAATAAACAACGTACAAGGGTACTCTATACAAGTAGATGGTGACTGTGTATTAACATATCAAGAAAGAATAGGTAGTTTATGGGTAGATTTAGTAGTTTTAACACCTACCTCTATAACTACAAGAACAACGTTTAAAGACGTTTTAAATGTAAGTGATACATCAAACCCAGTTAGACTAAAAGTAAGTGGTACAACTCATTTTAGGCACATGAATAGGGCTTTGTGGCAATATTTATACCAAGCTGACAAAGTACCAACTTACGAGCCTTGGGTTAAGTATGATTTACCTAGTGATTTTAACTCTGTTGATATGGTTGTAGAGGAATTTCCTCAAAGACAATACAGTCAATCTGCTAACTACAAGTTAGAAAACTTTAGGGATTTTTATTACAACTTTTATTACGAAGGAACAATTAGAATTACTTACAAACCAGTACCAGTTACAATAACTTCACTAGATGATGAATTGCAAATGAATACAACTTTTGCACAAACAATTATTTACGATGTTATTACTAAATTAGGTTTTTCAGAAAACGACAACTTAATTAACTGGGCTGATAGCAGGAGAATAGAAAACAAACAAGAAGCTACGAGTGATGAACCATTAAGCGCGGAGATCATAGTGGACTTCTACGGAGGTTAATATGGCTTATAAATTTAGAAAACCACCATCACCAATTGAATTAAGTAAGTTTCTTGGTATTAATGAAGCTGTAGGTGAAACAGAGCTAGAAGTTGGTGAGGCTCTAATTTGTGACAACTTTAGAATTACTAAAGATTATAAGTTGCAGAAAAGACCAGGACATCATAAATTTGTTAATTTTGGAGCTGGTAACGTTCAAGGTATAGCAGAGTTTCAATTGAATGGTAAAAACATTATGCTTATATGTTGGAATGGTCAAGTATATGAATATAACTTGTCTATAGCTGTTGACAATACTCTTATAAGCGAATTAATTACAATAGGAGTAGTTACTATCATAGGTAACATAACAGATGTAAAAACTAGTATGTTTTGGTTTGAAGGTAAAGTATATTTCTTGAATGGTACAGACTACAAAGAGTATGACGGTACAACTTACCAAGATGTAGTCCCTTATATTCCTACAGTTGCTATTAATGCACCACCAGCAGGAGGTGGAACGCTATTCGAAGAAGTAAACCTGTTAACTGGTCAAAAGTCACAAACATTTATAGGTGATGGATCATCTACACTTTATCAATTAGCAGAAACAACAATAGATGCAGATGAAGTATTAGCTTCTATAAGTGGTGTTCCTAAAACAGAAGGAGTAGATTTTACAGTTAACAGAACACTGGGCCAAGTTACTTTTACAGTAGCACCTGGTAACGAATTACCAGTTATAATTACATGGGTAAAAGCAGTTGCAGGAAGCACAGACTTAGTTAAAAACAATAAATACGCTATTGCGTACGGTGTGGAAAACGATACAAACCTTTTTATATGGGGTAATCCTAATGAAAAAAATAGATTTAGATTCAGTGGTATTTTAAAAGCTAACTATTTCCCTGTTAACTCTTTTGTATCAGTTGGAACCGATGAATTTGCTATAACAGATTTAGAGCCTCAATACCAATCGTTATTAGTGTTTAAAAAGAACGAAACTAAGATTGTAACACCAGAGTTAAATCCTAACTATGCTAATAACACAGGATTAAATAAATTTAATTACCCATATAGAGACTTAAACGTGGCAGTGGGAAACCTAGCACCTAATCAAGTTAGATTGATAGAAAATAACCCATTATCATTAGATGGTTTTTCTATGTGGCTTTGGTCAAGTGCTACAAGTGTAGAAGATGAACGTAACGCGCGCATAGTTTCTGATAGGTTAAAATTAAGCTTACAAGTGCTTGATTTATCTACCGCTGTAACGTTTGACAATCAAAACGAAAAAGAATACTGGCTTAATATTGGTGGTTATGTGTATATATGGAACTATGGAAACGATACGTTTTATAGATACTCTAATGTAGCTGCAACAGAATTTATTGAAATAGAAGGACAAATTTATTTTGCTGGTAATGGTTTTGTATCAAGGTTTGATGACGAATATACTTCAGATAGAGAAGTTTTAGGTGATTCTATACCATGTGTTATGAAAACTGGATTTGCTGATTTTGATTCATTAGAGTATAGAAAAATTATGACTAATGAATGGATCTCAATTAAAGCAGACAGTAAAACTTCAACATTAGTAAAATTTGTAACGGATAGAAAAAATGAAGAAGATTCAAAAGAATTTTTAGTTAGTTACAATTTAATTGATTTTGATAATATTGATTTTGATGATTTTTCTTTTTTAACAAACGTTAACCCACAACCTCACAGATTCAGAGGTAAAATAAAGAAATTTACTTATTTACAAGTAATTTTTATGAATGATACGAATAACGAAACTTTAACAGTACTAAAATTACTATTACAAGCACAAACACAAGGTTATAGTAGATAGGAGGTAACACATGTCAAAGAAAATTTTAACACCAGCTGCGTATGCTACTAATAACATACAAAGCCAACCAGACCAAGTAAAAGGTCAAGCTTCAGCACTTAAATTATCATTTGACCAAACTGGTATTGATGCTAAATCTTATACAAACACTAGTTTAATTGCAGAAATACAAAGCGAAACACCAAATGATGCAGGTGCTAACTCGGTAGGTGCGGAGGGTACTTTTGGTACTAATAACGTAGGGGATGAGTTAAAAGCTGTAAAGGTTATTACTGATGATTTAGATACAAAAGACACTAATAACGTTAAATTAACTGGAAATCAATCTGTAGATGGAGTAAAAACATTTACATCAAGTCCTATAGTTCCGACGCCTACTACTGATTCGCAAGCGGTTACTAAAAAATATGTAGATGATTTAGCACCTTTAAATATCCCAGATAATTCATTAACAGAAACAAAAATGGCCGCTGATATGAAAAAACAAGCTGGCGGAGTCGCTACTTACGAAATGGGATTAACTCCTAAACAATTAGGTGGTGCTGAATTAATTAACGGTGGTTTTAGTGTTAACCAAAGGGGGGTTTCTGGAACTGTTACATTATCAGCTGGTGTATATGGTCACGATAGATGGAAAGCTGGTTCTGGAGGGTGTACTTACACTTTTTCAGAAATTAACGGAATTGTTACGTTAAATATATCTTCGGGAAGTTTAGTCCAAGAGATTTTAGGAACAAACCTACAATCAGATGATTATACGCTAAGTTGGGGAGGAACATCTCAAGGAAGAGTTGATTTGAATGCTTTTGGTGATTCTCCTATAACGGAAAGTGCAACATCTGGCGTTAATTTAATTGTAGAGTTTAATACAGGGACTTTATTTAATGCAAAATTAGAAATAGGAGATAAAGCTAATGCTTTTATTTCAAAGAAATACAAAGATGAATTTGAAGATTGTTCGTGGTATTTATTAGATCTATTTGGTAGACATACTTTAGGTTTTTATACTCCTAATTATATAGTTTTTTTAACTTCTGCTCTTTCTACTAAAATGAGAGTTACACCAACTTTATTTATTAACGGAGCAGTTACGGGTACAGATTACGATGTTGTAGTTAGTGACGGAAACGTATCTTCTGGTTTTATGCTATCAAGCTTAGATTCTAATGGTAGTCTTAGGTTGGATAAAACTTCTCACGGTGTTACAGATGCGTTTGTATGGATTAAAACAACTAAAAAAGTTTTTGCAGATGCTGAAATTTAGGAGGTAAAAATGAATAAACACTATATAAGACACGACTCTAATAATAGAGTAATAAAAGGTTTTTCAGATGCTTTTGAACAACCGTTACAAACGGATACATGTATATGCCAAGAAGGTGGTAGACATTTTGAGTGGGAAGGTGTCATAAACCCACCTATGTATTTAGAGTGTGGTTGTCCTAAGTATAAGAATACAATGGAATTAATGACAGATGCAGATGTTGAATATTGGGAAAGTTGCCAACCAACACCGCCAAAAACCGAAATAGAAGTACAAGAAGAAAACACAGCTATTTTATGGGTTGAAATTCAACGTATAAAGGGGGAAATCTAATGTATTACGATATGACTAAAAAAGCACTACTTATGGGTAGATATGACGTAGCAGGATTAACCAAACTTAGGGATATAACACTTGCGAAATATCTAACAAACGGAGATATTAATCAAGCAGAACACGACGAACTAATGGATATGGTTGTTACTGCATTAAGCGTGTAATATGTTTAACATTACTAAAAACATAAAAATAGTAACGGTGGATAAAGGAGAAGTTAAGAAATTAGCTTCTACCTTTAAAACTAATATTATTCAAATAAGCGTATTAACTCTATTATCTCTATGTATCGCTGGATATGTTTTAAGCAACTATTACATTATAGTTCCAATACAAAACATCGTACAAATGGATATTGAACAGTTAAACGAATACATTAATGAAGATAAAGCTAAATTAGTGTATAATTATATTAAAGAAAACGGATTAGATGATTATGAGGAATTAGAAGAAATAAACGGTATATCTTTTAAAACTATAGAAAAATTAAGAAAGTTCACCTATATAAAGGGGGTTAACTAATGGCATTACTATCAAAAGAAGAATATGCAAGAATAAGAGAAATTCAAAATAGACCTAAAACAATAAAAAACACTGGTAAATCTGTTAATATTTCTACACCTTACACTACAAAAAAAGAACCAAAAGAAAACAGAGACTTATCTTTAGCTTATAAAAATTTAGTTGAGGAAAGAAATCAAAGACAAGCAGAGTTATCAAAACAATCGAATTTATCATATAATCCACAAGCTACAGGAACAGCATTAGCTGGTAAAGAGTATGATTCTAAAGGTAATTTAACTGATTACGGTAAATTTATTACAAGTCAATTAAATCCAGAAGAAACTAACGATCCTAAATACAATGAATATGTTCAGAACGCTAGAAATAAAGGAAGTGCTTTTTTAAGTTATGATGATTACAAAAGACAAATAAGTAAACCTAAAGATGATAACGTTGTAGCTTCTTCTGGAAGTTCTAATATTAATGACTTTGTAAATACTTTTTCAAATATAAAAAATCAAAGCAAAGCTGAATCACTTAAAAAGTTAGCTAATCAAAGTTTAAGTGCGTTAAATCAAGAACGATCATTAGTAGCGCCAGCATTTAGACAAGCTAGAACGGGTGCTAAAACTCAATCAGAATTAGGCGCAAAGGGTTTTAGTGATTTCTTAGCTAGTAAAGGTATCGGAGGTGGCCAACAAGCACAAGGGGCAGAACAACAATCTACAATAGCACAAAATGTAGCTTTACAAGGTGAATTAGGTGGTTTAAGAGAGAGAGAAGCTGACACTTTGGCTGATATAGCAAGAAGAGAGACAGATGTTAGAACGGGACTTGCTAGTGATATAGCTGCATCTGAATTTGAAGCACAAGAAAGAGAATTAGCAAGACAACAAGAATTAGCAGACTTGCAAGAGCGTAGAACTTATGCAGAGGGGTTAGATGCACAAGATAGAGCAAGAGAAGCAGAAGAACAAGCTTTTAACGAACAATTAAATACAATTGGTCAATATGCTGGTAATTACCAAGCAGAAATAGACAGAAGAAGTGCTATTAATCCTAATGATCCTTTAATCCCATACTTAAACTTAGCTAGACAAGAAAAGATTCAATCTCAAAACTTAGACCCTGTTACAGGACAACCTTTAGAAACTGGGGTTAATTTATCACCTTCACAAGCTATGCAATTATGGGGTATAACTGGACAAGCTAATGAAGATATAGCCAGAGCACTTGGAGTTAATCTTGGCGATAATTACAGCACATACGCACAAAGAGCAAGAGGTGGCAGTGGTGCTACTGGACAACAAGGTTTAGATACTACTGGTGACACTACTAATGATTACAAAACTTTTGAAAATGTGTTTATTGAAACTTTACAAACTAATCCATCTACAGCAAAGCAATTATTATTAGAAAATAAAAGAGAAATAATTAACGCTAAAGGTGCTAAAAGATATTATGATCTTATGGATGATGCAGATGATGCAGTAGAAGCATTAGCAGGGGAAAGATTCAGATAGGAGGTTAACATGGCTTTTAATTTAAAATTAGCTAAAGATATAAAAGATATAGAACAAGAGTCATTTAGAAAACCATTTAAACCTACTACACAAGAGCAAAAGTTTGCTTTAAAACCACAAAGTAGATCTAAGCCTAGTTTTGAATCAGAAGATATTACTGTGTTTGGTAGTGGTAAAACTCCACTGCAAGAAGCTAAGAAATCTTTACCTATTCCAGATAGACAACTCCCTTCAGATGTTATTGAGGGGAGAGGTGGCGCACAAGGTACACCTAGATTTGCAACTAGAACATTAGAGGAAGATATATCGCAAATTAGAACGCCATTGGCTAAAGATTTAGCGGTAGGCGTCGAGAGGTCAATGCAACCTAGTTTTTTACAAACAGATGAAACGAAACAGTTTTTAGACGAACAGAAAGAAAAATCCACAGGGTTATTCACATTATCCACAAGTACACAGAAAGCACCAGAGTATTTAGAACCTATAACTAAAGAACGTGAAATAACGGGTGTAGATATAGGTGAATTTGGTACTGATGTAATTAAACAATTAGGTACTTATGGTTTGTCTAGTAAAGTTGTAGCTGGTAGCAAACTCGCAGGAGTTGGAGGTCAAATTGCTAAAAAAACACCAGAAACAGCTAAAATATTTGGAAAAACACTTCCTATTTCTAAACAATTTTTATCTACTCAAATTACTGACTTAATGATAGATAACGTAGCACAAGCACCAGGAAGAATTATTAAAGCTATAGAAGAGGATATGACTATAGGTGAACAAGCTAAACAATTTGCACTAGGTAACCTTGCTGATGTTGCATTTAACTTAGTTATAGGTGGCTCTGTTGAAGGTATAAAAAATTTACTTTCTGATAAAAAAGCATTAAAAACAGCAATAGAAACTAAACCTGAAATAGTTGATGCTTTAAAACAAAACGCACCAGAGCAATTAGACGCAGTTTTAAAAGCTAACCCAGACATTGCAAAAGAATTGCAAGAAGTAGCGCAACCATTAAAAACAGATTTACCTACTTCACAACCTTTAAAAGCTGAACAACCTAGTTTTGAATTAGACATACCTACAACATTAAAAAGAGATTCTGTTTCTCCAATTCCACAAGGTTTAGAAAAAGAACGTGGATTTAGTAGAAATGTCCGTACTGATGAAGCTATGCAAAAAGAAGTAAGAGAATCTTTTGAGGCCTTAAATGAAAATTACACTACACTGGGTAATAAAGAAACTTTAGATTCAGCACAAAATAGATTTGCACAAGGGTATGAGCAAGCATTAGAAGATTTTGATAGAACGAAAAACATATTTAGGGCCGACAACGTGCCTTTATCTAGGTTAATTGCTAACGAAGCTGCAAGACGTGGAGATATAGCAACTGCTAGACGTGTTATATCAGAAACAGCCGAAACATTAACTACAGCTGGACAATTTTCACAAGCTGCAAGGATTTTAAGAGAATCAAATGATCCTTCTACAGTTTTAAAGTTTGTTGAAAAAGAAATAGATAGACTTAATACATCTGGTGCAAAACGTTACGGTAAGAAGTGGAACGATATTAATTTAACTGATGAAGAACTTAAAAAAATTGGTAAATTTACAGCAGACACAACAGATGCAGAAAAAGAAGCAGTTTTCCAAGAATTGTTTGAAAGTATTGCTCAAAAGATACCTACTACTAATAGAGAGAAGTTTGATTCTTTCCGTAGAATGTCGATGTTAGGTAATCCAAAGACTCACGTTAGAAATATTGTAGGTAACTCTATAATGGCCGGCATTAAAAAACTTGCTGATACTGTAGCTGTAGGTGGAGAAAAATTACTTGTTCCGCTAGAAAAACGTACTAAATCATTAAGTGTAAATAAAGATGTTAAAAACATTGCATCTGATTACTGGGAAAAGAACGCAAAAGATCTATCAGAAGGTTCTAGGTGGGAAGTATTTGGTGTTCAATCACCATTTGCTGATAAACGTATATTTGATAATGAAATATTAGAATCGCTTAACGACATTTCTAAGAAAACTCTTGAAGGTGAAGATATTTTCTTTCTTAAAAGACATTTTGTTAATGATTTAGCTGGTTTTATGCAAGCTAGAGGAATAAAAGAACCTACCCAAGAAGCTGTAGATTATGCTTTGAGACGTGCACAAGAAGCAACTTTTAGAGAAACTAACGCATTAGCTGATATGATATCTAAGGGTAAAAGTAGTAGATATGGATTAATTTTAGAAGCTGCTGTACCTTTTAGTAAAACACCTGCTAATATTTTAAAGACTGGTATTGATTACTCACCAGCAGGATTAGGAAAGGCAGTAACACAACTAGTTAACAAAGCAGAGCCAGAGGTATTTGTAGAAACAATGTCTAAAGGTTTAACCGGTACAGGATTAGCTATGTTAGGTTATTACTTATCTAAAAACGGTATGGCCAGAGGTGATTATAAGCGTAAAGGGAAAGAAGAACAAGTTTTACAGCTTGCAGGAGAATTGCCTAATAGTATTAAAATGCCTAACGGTTCTTATACTATAGATTGGGCCCAACCAGCATCAATGCCATTATTTATGGGTGTTGCATTTGCTGAAGCACTAGAAAAAGAAAACCCAGACTTATTAGATGCAGGATTCGAAGCTATGATTGCTGGCGGTGATTCTTTAGTTAACGCATCTATGTTAAGAGGTATAAAAGATTTATTTGGTGGTAATTATGGATCAACTACAGAAAAAGCATTAGGTTTACCACTTGATTATATAGGCCAAGCAGTACCTACTGTTTTAGGCCAAGTTGCTAGAACTACAGACCCCGTTAAAAGACAGAGAGACTATAGCGGTATACTTCCAGAGTTTAAAACATCATTACAGGCCAAGACACCTTCTATTTTACCTTTATTACCTACAAGCAAAGATTTACCAGCAAAAAGAGGCCTTTTAGGCGAAGAGTTAACGTATGGTACAGGCGCAACTAACGCATTACAACAATTTTTATCACCTGGATTTGTAGGACGTGCTAGTGATGATAGAGTTGCCCAAGAAATTGTAAAGGTGTATAATGAAATTGGAAGTGATTTCCTTCCTAGAAATAAAGTGGGTAGTTTAACTTACGAAAAAACTAACTACGACTTAACAACTGCTGAACAGTCAGAATTCCAAAAAGTAATGGGCGAATACACTAAAAAAGAAATAGACAAACTACTTGATAAGAATAGTTACAATAGATTAACAGCAGAACAAAAAGGTGATAGGATTAAGGACATCAACGACGAAGGATATAAAAAAGCTAAGTTTGATTACTTAAAATCTAAGGGGTTGATAAAATGATGAAAATATGGTTATATTCTGAAGTTATTTGCTTTGCAATTTCAATAGTGGTTATTAGTACTATGTACTTGTATTTAAAGCATAAATATAACAAGTCGGGAGGTAATGCTAATGGATCACGTTTGTAACAAAGTTGATACCATAAATGAAATGGATAAACGGCTTATCAGAGTCGAAACTAGACAGGATGGCATGGAACAAGACATAAAAGAAATAAAAGATAGTCAGAAGGAAAGCAGGGCATTAGTAATGGGGACTCTTATAACAAGTGTCCTCTCCCTAGTGGGTATACTTGTTTCATTTTTGAGGTGATAATATGAAGAAAGATATATTCAAAACTTATTTGATTGTATTTATAATTGTTTTAGTAATTTGTTTAACTGCATATGCTTCATTTAACAAGCCCAGTATAACTACAGCTACATACGAAGACTTAACCGATATTTACGGTATAGGACACGTTACAGCACAAGACATAATTTACTACTGTGACGCTAATAAAAACGCATCTGTGGAAGATTTGGAGTATATAAACGGTATTGGAGACGAAACAATCAAAGTATTATTAGAAAGGTGGAAATGATGGGACAACCTAGTAAAATTACAAGTTTAGATAATTTGCATTGGAAGTTTAAAAAGAAATTAATTATAGCTTTAGAAAACGCTAATAAAAGAGCCCCTAGTGGTGTTGTATTTAAAGTATTTGAATCTGTAAGAAGTGAAGAGTTGCAATCTTATTACTATCAACAAGGAAGAACTAGAAAAGGATCTATTATAACTAATGTTAAAAGCCCTACTTTTCACAATGTTAAAGTCGGACTTGCTGCTGATGTAGTACCATTTGTAAATGGACAACCTAAATGGGATAGAAGTTTACTTAAAATTTGGGGTGAAGAAGCAGTTAAGCAAGGTTTAACCTGGGGTGGTAACTGGAAATCATTTTATGATGGCGCTCACGTTCAATTAGACGGTGGTTTAAAATCATCTGATATTAGACAAGGTAGTAGACCTAAATGGTTTTATGATAAAGAAACTCCACAATGGAAAGAAGATGCTGTGCAATGGGCATTAAAAGAAGGTGTTATTGATAGCTATCACGACCCATTAGAAGTTTTAGATATTGGAACTTATTTAGAGATAGAAAGAAAGAAGAGGTTATAACATGGATAATAAGTTTAAAACAGTAACAGCGGTATTATTTCAATTTGCAATACTAGCAATTTTAACATGGTGCTTATATGCTAAGATTGGAGATCCCGAAACTATTATAGGTGCATTAATTGGTTTAGCAGTAGGAGTAGGACTTGGCAGCATTTCAGAATAATGCTATACTAAACATACACCCTTAACCACTTTTGATTACCTCGCTCATGCGGGGTTTTCTTATGTAACGAAAAAAAGAGCCGAAGCCCTTTAATCGAATTTATCTATTCTTTTCCTGCCCATTGTTCAGCCATTGCTTTTGCTATTCCTGGAAATGTTTTACTTCTAGCTTTTGAACGTCCAGCTTGACCTCCAGTAGTTCCTTTAATGCCTTCACACCAACCAATTTTCTTACCTTTTGATTTTTCACCTTGACAAATATATTTAGGTTCTGGTTCCGGCAATCTATTTGTATCTAACAACTTAGGTAATCCTTTTAACCAAAGACATGTTCTTTTCTTAAAATCATCTCCAAAATAATAAGGGTGAATAATTTGGTCCGGCTTTCTCCATTGAGAATTAACCCATCCAACTGGATTTTCTATCGCTATACGATCGCAATCAGCATTAGCAAATAACATAAAAAAATTAAATGCTTCAATTCTTTTCAATTTTCTAGCTTCAACTTTTTCAACAGGATTACATTTTAATGAATAATGTCTAGTTCCTGCATTTGTTAAATAAATGCACGGTGGAAACGCAATAATCATTCCCCATTTTTCTTTTATAAAATGCTTTATACCATCCATTGTTGTAAATTCGCAAAATCCATTAAGCAATCTAACAACATCACCTTTAATATGCCACTCTGGATGACCACCGCTGCACTCCATAATGTCACAACTGTATGCTTCGTGACCTAACTTTCTTAACTCTATTGTTACCGATTGACTTTCTTCACATGCTACTAAAATTTTCATAAAAAAAACCTCCCTATAATAGAGAGGCAAGAGGGGATATCATCACGACATGCCTTAACCTCTGTTTATGTGTTACTGTATTGAAGAGAACACATAATAACCAACTGCTAACCTTAATTAGCTTATATACTTATTGTATCACTGTTATAATATAATACAATGCAAAATGTTTTGCGTTTAACCTCTAATATTTATATAATTCTTACACTTTTTACATTCTATTGTTGAATATCCATCATAGTTCTCGTCTAATTGAAATTTATCATCATTTATTGAGTTTTTACATGTATCTGATTTGAGAATACCTTTGTTTCCGCATTCACATTCTATAATTATCTTCACCCTCACCACTCCTTTTCTTTATCATACACCTATTAAATAACTTCTTTTACAGCTTCCCATAAGGCATCGCATAAACAATTTGTAGGTATTTCAATTCCACCCATACCTCTATCAAGCGTTATGCAATACTCGCCTTCGCAATGATTTATACAATAAGAACTTTCATAAAAGCTTAATATTTCTATCATCTTACCTATAGTTACACCTTTTACAAAATTTTCGTGATTACAATAACCAAAACCTTTGTATTTTCCGCCGTAAAATCCAGAATATCCATTACTACTTTTAACTGTTTTTCTTTTATAACCCGTAACGAAATTATATAAACTTACAAACTGAAAATCTTTTAATTCTAATAATTGTTCCTCTGTTATATGTTGTTTCATCCTATTACCTCCTATTAATATTCCATCCATTTTTTAGTATAAGCTTCTACTGCTGATTCTAACTCTCTAAAATCGTCATACGTAACACATTTTCTTTTTTTATCCAGTTCATATTCAAAAGGATCAACTACTACCAAATCTATAATTTTAACTTTTTTACCAGTTTGATTATAAGCTAATTCTTCTGGGTACTTAGTATCTGTTTTAAGTAATAAAATTTCGTCACTTCCTATTACTTGTAGTTTATACTTTTTATATAAATCCATTATTACCTCCTATAATGCTCTACCCAATAAATTATTTTGTTTTTTCTTCAATATACTTAATCATCTGATTTTCTAACCACTTAGACATATTCAATGATTCTTGTTCAGCTACTGATTTGAACATTTCAGCAGTATCTTTATTAACTGTATATGTAACTTTCTTCTTCATGTTATCACCACCTTATATATTTATCTTACCATATTATTATGTATTGTACAATAAAGGTTTTAATAATGTTTTAGTGAAACTAGGAAATGAGCTGACTATCCCTTATAAAAGGAATAGAAAAAATGTTTCAGCGTTAACTGATCATTCGCTTTACAACTCAAAGGTGCTACGGTCTGCCATTACCACCTAAACCACTACAGTTAATTGTTGTACTATCCTAGCAAAGCTAACAGGACGGATCATCGAAGAAAAACAAAGTCCTTCTGACGGACTAATCATACTTAGTTAGAGTATGTGTTATATTAACGTGATTAACTCTCACGACCAAATAAAAAAGCCTCACGATTACACGCAAGGCTTGAAATGTTTTCACTTATACTATATAATAGAGATATAGCAATTGAGTTACTTTTTCACGATGGTCGTATCGTTTAACTGCTCAAACCGTTGGTAGCGGTATTGAGACTTAATTCAGTTGTTACCTACATTATATCAAAAGCGAGCGTATAAGTCAAACAGACGTTCGCATACATGCTGATAAAGCACAAATGGAAGTGCAACTGCCTTGTAAGCAGAGGGTTATGGGTTCGAGTCCCATTTTCAGCTCCAACAAGTATCGGTGCGGACATTTAGTCATATGCTCGGTACAACTAACCACTCTTAACAGGGTGGTTTTTTTATGCCTAAAACTCTATATAAGGAAGTAATAAATAAATTAAAATAAGTGTTGACTTGGTTCACATATCGTGATAATATGTATTTAGAAGGGCGGTGAACGTATGGATAAAACAGAAAGACAGAACGTTTTAGTTGGTTCACGAGTTAAGAAAATAAGAGAAGATAATAGATTAACTCAAAGTCAACTAGCAAACAAATTTAACGTAAGTGTTAGCTTAATAAAACAAGTAGAGAACGGACATAAGTCATTATCAATTAACCTAGCTAAAATGTATGTTGAATGGTACGGAGCAAGTTTAGATAATATTTATTTTGGATAGAACATTACGAGGAGGGTTAAGTATGAAAAGAATAGATAAAGTTTTAAAAGAACAATCACTAGAAAATAATATGATAAACAGAGGCAAATTGTTGTTTTTTAAATGCCCTCATAATTATCCGTGTTTTGATTATTTTAAATGCGAAGGAATTGGATTAAGAGAAAATGGAGAACACGACACCTGCGCTAATTGTTGGTTACAAGAAGTTGAATATTGTGTATTGCTTGGAGGTAAAGTTTTTACAGACAGAATAGAAAAAGAATTTGAATGTGAAGAACTTATAAAAGAATATGTAGAAGAAGGTTATGGAGATAATTCAGATTTTACATTTAGGTTAATGACACCTATGGAGATGAAAGAATATGACTAAATATACTAAACTAGAAACCCAATACCACCACTGCATAGAAGAAGATAAGAACATGTGGATACCTAAAGACGGTATATGCACTAACTGCCACGAAGATATATTAAAGCATCACAGTATGGAAAAGTGTAGCACACAAGCAATAACTTATTGTAGTTGTTGTAATAAAAGTTATGTAGATTAAGGAGGGTGTTATGGAAATATACGAAGTTAGTTTAATTGTACCTTGTAGCGATGGAAAACCAGTAAATGCATATTGCTTGGCAGAAAGTGAAAAAGATGCAGAACTTAGTTATTTTGATTGTTTTGGCGTAAAAGCTAGAAAGATGGATATTGAAGAAGTGGTAAAACTATTAAACAAACTATCTGATTAAGGAGTGGTTAAGATGGAAAAAACATTAAATCAAAAAAGAACAGAAGCGATTAAAAAGATTGAACCAATTATCGAAGAATTAATTAATAACGGTGAGTTATTTTGTCCTCACGATATAATTGTAATCCAACAAGGAAACATTCAAGTATACAGTGGTGAAGTATCGGTAAATATGAAAATTAAAGATTAAGGAGGGTGTTATGAAATTAGAAATAGGTCAAGAATTATACTATCTTGGTATGGGATGGGGTTGTAAAGAAAAGGTTTACGAATTATTTGTAAAAGATGGAGTTGAATACGTTAAGACTAATAAGGGAACTGTTAGGAAATGTGAAGATGTTATAAACAACACTTGTAACCTTTATTCATCAAAAGAAGAAATAAACAAAAAATTAAGATGTGGTTATATGTCTAAAACGATAGATTAAGGAGTGAAAATGATGAATCTAAAAGAAGTATCAACTAATGAATTATTTACTGAATTAATGAAACGTGTACCACCTAACGAAAGAGTATGTTTGTTTGTAAATGCTAATGAAGGTAATTATGATAATGGTGAGTATTCAGCAACATATAAATTGTATAACATAAGCAATTCAAGCGAAACGGTTATATTTGCTACAAGCGAAATGATTTCGGAAGAGGTGCATAATGAATAGCGAATACGATCAATTAGGCGAACAAGTAATAAAAGAGTATGAAGAGTGGTTAGCTGAAAATGGTGGTAACTATGACTAAGCTAGAATTAATAGAATACCACTTAAAAAAGGAAAAGTACTTCAAAAAACTTAATCAAGATATTAGAAATATAGATAATAACCTCAAAATGGGCGAATATAAGGATAACTACGACAAACACGTAATAAGGTATAGAAAAGAAATAGAGTTTCACAGGCAAGCGTTATTGTTATTGGAGGGATTGAATTGAAATTTAGAAAACTTAAACATAGTGAAATAGATGTAAGGGTTCAGCAAGTTAAAAAAAATGGTGCGGTATTATTACTTTACAAAGATGCTAGATGCGATATGAATATATTAGATGAAACAGTTGGCTGCATGAAGTGGCAAAGAAATCACACTAGAGATAATGCTAATTGCATAGTGAGTATTTGGTCAGATGAATTAAAACAATGGGTATCTAAAGAAGATACCGGAACAGAGTCATTCACAGAAAAAGCAAAAGGATTAGCTTCAGACTCATTTAAAAGAGCATGTTTTAACTGGGGAATAGGTAGAGAATTATATACAAGTCCTTTTATATGGATTAATGCTTCAGATATTGATATAAAAGAAAACAATGGTAAATTCTCAACTTATGATAAATTTGAAGTAGAAAAGATAACGTATTTAGAAGATGGATCAATTGACGGACTGTCAATAATTAATAGTAAAAGTAATAAAAGAGTATTTGTAAAGAAGCCGACGGTGTAAAATCCGTCTGAAAGGGTGGTTAAGAATGTTTAAAAATACACAAAAAAGAAAGTTAGCGGTATTAAAAGCTGTATCTGAAGGCATTTACTCTAATCAGTATGTAGCTAATAAATTTGATATAACATGGCAAGAAATAAGTTATGATAAACAAACACTTTACAAGAACGATTTCATAGATAGGGGTTTTAACAAACAGATATGGGTACTAACACCAAAGGGTGAGTTTGCTTTAAAGAATGGGTTTGATGTAGAGTATAAGGAGGAGTAAATGACAGACGATCAAAAGAAAGATATTAGAAAGATATTTAAACACTTTGGATTTACCGGTCAATTTGCTAAAATGATTGAAGAGTTCGAAGAGTACAAAGAAGCTATTAATATTTACTTATCAGACCCAACAGAGGAAAACTTAGATAACCTTATCTTTGAAAAGGCTGATTTAGAAATAATGATAAACCAATTAATGTATGGTACTATTAATATAAAAAACGATATTACACCACAGAACGTTGATTCAATTAATAACCGTGCTAGAAAGTGGAAGATTAAACGTACATTAGAGAGAATAGACGAGAGATATTACGAAGGAGAGAGATAATATGAATAAAATTATACTTACTGGAAATCTAGGTAAAGATTTTGAATTAAAAGCCACAACTGGTGGTTCTATGATAGGGACTGGACAATTAGCAGTAAAAAGAATGTTTGTTAAAGAAGGTTACCAAGATACAGACTGGTGGAATTTAAAAGCGTTTGGTAAACAAGCTGAAACTATGGCGCAATATCTAAAAAAAGGTTCTACTATATTAGTTGAAGGTTCAGCACAAATTGACACCTGGAAGGGTGATGATGGAAACTGGAACAAATACGAGTACATTAAAATTGATAGGTTTGAGTTTTTAGATAAAAAAGCTAGTGTTAGTGATAGTGGTGGAACTACCAATATGAATTACGGTATAGACCCATCTAAATTCCAAGCCATTGAAGATGATGATGATATCCCGTTCTAAGCAATACCAACGATTACAGCCACTTTAACAGGTGGCTTTTTCTTTGTGCAAAATATTTTGCGGTAGACTGCAAGAATTTGCATGTTAAAAGGTGTTGACAGTATCACAAAAAGGGGGTATGATGTTCATAGGAGGTGAGAGAATGAAGAAAGAAGTAGTATTAACAACTGAAGTAGTAGTGCAGCAGAAAGGAACAAATATATTTGCAACGTTACCATCATCTGTTAGAAGTATATTGAAGCCAGTTAAAGGCCAAACAGTTGAATATGTAATTTATAGCGATCGTAGTATTGAAATTAGAATGAAAGAGGAATAAGTATGAGTCCACAATTAGAAGATGGTTATACAAGGATTGCTGATACCATATTAGAAAAAGTAGCACAAACTAAATTAAACGGTACTCAATTCAGAATACTAATGATTGTGTGGCGTTCAACATATGGTTGGCAAAAGAAAGAACACGAGTTATCAGAAACATTTTTATCTAAAGCTACAAACATACACAAACAACAAATAAAAAGAGAATTAAGAACACTTATACAATCTGAAATATTAACAGTTATAAAAGAACCAACATTCAACACTGGTAGGGTTATAGCTTTTAACAAAAATTATGTAAATAGCACACAGGTATCTAAAACGATACCACCTATCGAATTAGATACGCCTACAGGTAGCGAAAACGATACCCCTACAGGTAGCGGATTAGATACCCAAAAAAGAGAACTTAATAAACAATATAAAGACACTTGGAAAGTAGTTGATTATTACAAGTATATTTGCAGTGAATTTCCTCAACCTAGAAAAATAACTAAAGTTAGAGAATCTTCGATAAATGCAAGAATAAAAGATTACGGACTTGCAGAAGTATTGTATTCTTTAGAAGTTGTTAGCGAATCTAAGTTTTTAAATGAATCAATCGGTACGAGTTGGTTGAGTTTTGATTGGATTTTCAATCCTAATAATTTTGTTAAAATAATTGAAGGAAAATACAAAGCTAAAAAAAGTATTGTATATGAAAATGATAAAAGCAAAGGTCATATAATTGGTTCTAAATGCAATACAGGAACAATAACACGCAGACCAAAAGTATTTGAGGAGTGATAACATGATTGAAAGGATTGAAGTTGTAAAAGCATATGGTGATAAAGCAATGCATGTAATTGCTAATGATCTTGGATTAGAATCTTACAACGAAAGGAATAAAAGTGGTAAATGTCCAGTTCATTCAGAAAAAACAGCTAGTTTTAAGTTTAATCCAGATACTTTTACATGGCATTGTTTCGGTTGTGGACATAATGTTGATATAGTTAGTCACACTATAGATTTTAATAATATGAGTTATATTCAAGCTATAGAAAAATTGTGTGATGAAATAGGTATTGATAGCCAAATAGAAAAAAGAGATAATTCGCAGCAAAAGAGACAAGATGAAACAGAATATACAAAGCCATCTGTAAAAACAGTTGATTTAGAGCAACCGATGATTAACGAAGCACTTAACAGAGGTATAAGAAAATCAACTTTGGAATTTTGGAGAGTTAAAAGTGCTACCACTAATTTTAAAGTAAAAGGCGAAACTGTAAAGCGTAAAGCTTATGCTTTTGAAGTGTATGACGAATATAACGAGTTAGTAAATATTGCTTATAGATCAAAAGACAAATTATTTAAGCAAGAATACGGCTGTAAACTTATTATGTATGGTGCTTGGCATGTTGACCCAAGCAAACCATTGATAATAACAGAAGGTCAATTTGATGCAATGGCTATATGGCAAAGTGGAGTAACTAATGTAGTTTCATTACCAGCAGGAGCATCTAATAGAAAATATTTAGAAGTGAATTATGAATTTTTAAAACAATTTCCGGAATTAGTGTTTTGGATAGATAACGATAATCCAGGTAGATTAGCTGGTAATAACTTAAAAGAAAAGTTTACTAATGCAAGAGTTGTTATTCATAAAGAATTTAATGATGCTAACGAAGTTTTAATAAATTTAGGTGAAAAAGAAATAGTTAGGTTTTTAAGCGAATTACCACCTTTACCAAGCGGAATAAAAGGAATTTCAGAAGCTCATTATAATGTTGATGAACCGATAGAAGCTGAAAGAATTGAAACTGGTTTTACTGATTTTGATAGACACACTAAGGATTTAAGGATGCAACAACTTTCAGTAATAGTCGGTAGAGATAACGAAGGTAAGTCAACTTGGATAAGTCAAGTAGTAGCACATCAAATGTATAGAAATACTAAAACGTTTTTAAATAGTGCTGAACTTGGAGACCAAGGTATACAAGAATGGTTATATAAACAGATGATAAACGGCGAATCAAAATGCTACAATAGAAAAGTTGGTAAATACGGTGCGGTTTATTCTCTTAAAAGTTCGGTTTTAGATGCAATAAGAAAATATACTAAAGATAAATTGTTTATAGTAGATCCTACAGATGCAGAAATGATATCAAATAACGATATTATGTTTGAGAGAATGTCTTTACTTGCTACTAAATTTGGAGTCAAGTTATTTATATTAGATAATTTACAAGCAATATTAACTTCTAAATATTCTGATTTAAATAGAGACCAATCATTTTTTATGGAACGTTGTAGACAATTTGCAAAAACGTATAACTGTCATGTAATGGTTATAGTTCATCCTCATAAGGTAGAGGAATTGAAAGTTGATGAAAATACATCTACTGGTAATTTAACTAAAGATAATGTATCTGGATCTAAAGATATTACTAATAAGGCTCATAACGTAATATCAATAGAAAGAAATTTTTCTGGTGAATATTTTGATATGATTATGACTAATTTAAAAAACAAGGTTAATAGTTTGAGGTATGGATTTAAATATCTATTTGATAACGAAACACTTAATTTTTATAACGATGATATGAATAGAATTAATTCTGATGAAACATGGAAAAAATTTCTTGCTGATGATGTAGATAGAAAAACATATGATAAAATAACAGTTTTAAAAAAATACAACAACTAGGAGGCAATATGTACGATACTAAAAGTTTAAAAGAAGAACATAGAAAAGTGAATTTGAATGGTTTTGGACAGTTTTCAGAATGTGAACATTGCCATACTAAACACACTGAAGAAATGCAGTGGTATGGAATAAAGTATTATCATAGATACGGTAAAGTTCTATGTGATAGATGTGTAGATAAAAGTGATAACGATGATTGCTGGAGCGATGAAGATGCAGCCAGAGACGGAATATGTAAATTTCCACTTCCAGCACCAGTTGTAATAGATAAAAATTTAGAAGAACAAAGAATTTATCAAGATGAATTATTGAAAAAACTAGAGGAGGTATCTAATGATTAATTTACTATTTAACATATACACACCAACAGAGTTAATGATTATATTTATATTGCATCCAGTATTATTAATTGGATCAGCTAAAGTTATTATGTGGGGGTGGTAGGTAATGAAATACCAAAACAAAGCTAATGAAATAGGCAAAGTAGTAGAAGAAAAAAACAAACAGTACGGCGATGCTATTAATAATACAGGTGAGTTTCTAAAACTATTATACCCAGATGGAATACCAGTAGAAAGATACAATGACATAGGCGTATTAATTAGAATTTACGACAAAATAAAAAGAGTAGCAGCAGGCCACAAAGAAGATAGTTGGGAAGATATTGCAGGGTATGGCATTTTAATGTCAAGTAAGGAGGATTAAATGAAATACATTATAGATACAAAAGAAGTTAAAACATGCACAACGTGTATTGCTTTAGATAGCGATAGTTATGATTACAGATGT
>Ga0193960_1000102_pt1 | contig 37000 bp, 35 predicted proteins | sample FB_3_MG_FD_140338 | JGI IMG/M metagenome (GOLD analysis project Ga0193960, IMG submission 140338) | Microbial mat bacterial communities from the Broadkill River, Lewes, Delaware, United States - FB_3_MG | ecosystem: Environmental > Aquatic > Freshwater > River > Microbial mats | place: USA... | reverse complement strand
TGTAAATGATCAAGGTGAATACTTCATCACTAGAAAAACTCAAAGATTAAAAGGTAAAATTCCAAATACTTATGTTGTAGTTGGAACTTACTCTAGACAATATGGAAAAGTAATGTTAAATGCAAGAGTAATAGATAATATTACTGGTAAAATCATTACAAGTTCAAGATCAACTTATAATCATGGAAGAATGAATGATTGTATTTTATTTAAAGATTGTAGACCAGCAAGAACAATTAATATTGTAAAAGAAAGATAATATGCTTTCATCACCATTTAAAAAACTAAGAAATATTTTTTTCTTAGCTTTTTTAACACTTTCTATAAGCGCATGCTCATATCACAAAAACCCAATAAATGGCTCTAATAACTTTGAATCTTTAGTTGAAGAACTAGTAGATGAATCTGCTGCTAAAATTAAAAAAAATATTCAATTTGATGATATTATTTTAGTATCTGATTTTGTAAATATCGATGATTTAAAGAATAAATCTGAATTAGGATTTTTATTATCAAGTATCTTAAAAGATAAACTTGTATCTTTAGATATTATTGTAAGAGAAGTTGAGTTTGCAAATGAATTTCAATTAGGTAGAAAAGGCCTAAATGTACTAATTAGAGATAAAAGTAAGATAATCTCAAATAAAGTATCAAAAGAGCGATTTGCAGTAGTAGGAACTTATTCTATTACAAATAGAAGTCTAAATGTTTTTATTAAACTTATAGATATAAGAACTGGAAATATTCATGCTTCTTCATTTGAGAGAACTTCTATAGATGAAGAAATATTAGGACTTGAAAAGAGAGAAGAAAAAAGAATTCTTTCTCCTCGAATAGTTTTATAATAAAATATCTTGAATTAAAAACTGAGGGTTAACTTCCCCTCTAAATTCATTTTTACTAACGGATACTATTAATGTTAAAGTATCTGGTATCTTATTATTTGAGTCATTAAACTTAAGTGCTTCAAAGATAATACCTTCTGAATTCAATGTAAGTTTCAAATGATTTTTATCTTTTCCTATTAAATCACATTTTACAACTTTTGCATTTGATAATTTAAAAATTGGTTTATGATTTTGTAATCCATAAGGCTCAAATTTCTCAATAATTTCTAAAAACTCTAAATCTACAGATGCAACATCAAGTTCCCCTAATGTTATAGGATCTATATGTAAATCATTTTTAGATACTTCTAGTTCTTCGTTTATGATTTTTTTGAATGCTTCTAAATTTTCTTCTTTCATAGATAATCCAGCTGCATTTTTATGGCCACCAAAACCTAATAATAAGTGGCTTGCTTTTGTAATAATAGTATGAAGATTAATATTTGCATTAGCTCTAGCACTTCCTTTTGCAATACCATTATTTACAGAGAAAATAAAAGCAGGTCTTTTATAAGCATTAGATAGCTTAGAAGCTACAATTCCTATAACACCCTCATGCCACTCTTCTCCCCAAACAATTACTGCATTATCATCCTTAGATGACTTAGCTGTAGCTTTTTGAGAAATTTCTTCTTGAAGATTCTTTCTATAGTTATTTAATTCTTCTAATAGTGATAAAGCTTCATTTGCTTGATATTGTGTTTTTGATAAAAGAAATTCTAATGCAATTGAAGCATCTTCCATTCTTCCTGCACTATTTATTTTAGGTGCTATAAAAAAACCTATATCATCAGATACAAAAGCTTCTTTAGACATAATCTCATTTAGTTTTATAAAAGCTTCTCTTTTAGAAGATTTTATTTTCTTAAGACCTTGTTTTACCATTGTATAATTAAGTGCTGTCATAGGCATGATATCTGCTACAATTGCAACAGCTAGTAAATCTAAGAAATCACTCATATTAATATCTAAATTAAGCTCTTTTTTTACAGCTGCACATAAATACCATGCAACTTGAGCTCCACAAATCTCTTTAAACTCAAAATTACAATCATCTTGTTTAGGATTTACAATAGCAACAGCAGTAGGAAGAGTTTCACCAACAGTATGGTGATCTGTGATAATTAAATCAATACCTTTTTCTTTAAGCTTTAAAGATGCATCAACTGCTGATATTCCATTATCAACTGTAATTACTAATCCACTGTCAATCATCTCTACAATCTTAGGAGATAAACCATATCCATGGGTAAATCTATTAGGAATAATACGATTAATTTTAATGCCAGCTTTTGTAAAGAAATCAACCATAATAGTAGTTGATACTACACCATCAACATCATAATCACCTACAATTGTGATTTGTTCATTGTTTAGTACGGCTTGTTTAATTCTATTACAGGCTTTTTGAATATCTTTGAAGTTGTCAGGAGTTGGAATATCTGCAAGACGTGAATAAGGATTATTCACATGTCTTGTAGATAAAAGTTCGAATAGTCTAGTTTTAGTAATCTTAGACATTAATCTTTTTTATTTGCTTGTTTTACAAACTCTAAAATGATTGGATTTGGAGTCTCAAGGTGAGATGTAAATTCTGGGTGGAATTGTACACCTACAAACCATGGATGATCTTTAATCTCAACAGCTTCAATTAAACCATTAGATTGACCAGAAATAATCATTCCTGCTTCTTCTAATTTCTCTTTGTAAGCTGGGTTTGCTTCGTATCTATGTCTATGTCTTTCGAAGTATACATCTTCGTTTCCATATGCTTTTTGAAGGTTTGTTCCTTTTAATGGTTCAAATGGATATTCACCTAATCTCATAGTTCCACCCATTGGTGACTTGTGAGTTCTTAGTTGTTTATTTCCACTTTGATCCATAAACTCATCAATTAAATAAATTAATGGGTTAGGAGTATTTTCATCAAACTCAATAGAGTTTGCATCTTCAAGTCCTAGTACATTTCTAGCATATTCAATTACTGATAATTGCATACCTAAACAAATTCCTAAGTAAGGTACTTTGTTTTCTCTTGCATATTGAATTGCTTTTAATTTACCTTCAACACCTCTGTGTCCAAATCCACCAGCAACTAAGATAGCATCTGAGTTACCAATAATATCGTAAGCACCAACATCTTCAATTCTCTCAGAATCACACCAGTGAATATTCACTTTTGTGTTTAAGTGAGCACCTGAATGAATAAGTGATTCAATTAATGATTTGTAAGACTCTTTTAAATCTAAATATTTACCAACAAATGCAATAGTAACTTCTTGTTGAGGAACTAAAATGTTCTTAACTAAAGTATCCCATTTTTCCATGTTTGGTTTGATTTTGATATTAAAGTGATTTGATAAAGGATTTAAAATTCCTTCTTTAATGAATTGTAATGGAACTTGGTAAATAGACTGTGCATCACCAGCTTCAATAACAGCATCTCTGTCAATATCACACGCTAATGCTAATTTATCTTTTAAGTTCTTTGGTAACTCTCTTTCAGTTCTACAAACTAACATATGAGGTGTAATACCAATTCTTCTTAATTCTTGTACAGAATGTTGTGTTGGTTTAGTTTTTAACTCACCAGCAGCTCTAATGTATGGAACTAAACTTAAGTGAATGTTCATAGTGTTTGTTTTTGGAAGTTCATGTCTTATTGATCTAATAGCTTCCATAAATGGTAAACCTTCGATATCACCAACAGTTCCACCAAGTTCAATAATTAAGAAATCATGCTCATCTGCAGCAGCATAAATTCTGTCTTTAATCTCATCAACAACGTGAGGAATTACTTGGATTGTTTTACCTAAGTATCCACCTTCTCTTTCTCTTTTGATTACACTTTGGTAAACCTGACCAGTAGTAAAAGAGTTTTTCTTAGTTAATGTTTTGTCAATAAATCTTTCATAGTTACCTAGGTCTAGGTCAGTTTCAGCACCGTCAGCAGTTACAAAAACTTCTCCATGCTCTAATGGACTCATTGTACCTGGGTCCACGTTTAAGTATGGGTCAATTTTTAGCATACTAACTCTGAAGCCTGACTGTTTTAATATAGTTGCAATAGAAGCGGAAGTAATCCCTTTACCTAAAGAGCTCAGAACTCCACCTGTTACAAAAATGAATTTAGTCATTAATACTCCAATAAAATTAAATAGTTATAAATATATTCCGCGATTATAGCTAAAGGATGATAATAAACAAGTTAAGAAAGCTTTAAAAAATAGTATAAAAATGAATTATAAAGGATAATTATTTTTTCTTATTAAATAAAAAATAAAGTAATTATTTTTTCTCAAAAAGGCGTGTTTTTAATAGTTTTTAAAATTATTCCATATTTTATAGATATTATTTATAATTTGAACTTAATTTAATTATATTCTCTACTAATTAAAAAGCCATTAATATAAGATAATATAATATAAAAGATAAAAATATTATAACTTTTTTTTATATACTATTAAAGATAATCAGGTAAACTTCATTGTAAAATTGACATAAATCAAGAAATTTTATAAGGAGAATATAGTGGAAAAACTAAAGAACATTTTTAAAAAAAGTTCTGATGTTACAGTTGAAGAGACGTCAAATACTCATTCATCTGAATTAAGCAGAAGAGATTTTTTCAAAAAAACTGGTGCAGTTAGTGCTGTTGCAGCAGCAAGTGTTATTGCACCAACTGCATTAAAAGCAGAAGATGATCCAGCAATTATGCATCATCCAAAATGGGGACAATCATGGGGAGATCCTGTAAGTAAGAATAGGTATGGTATTCCATCAGCTTATGAGCATAATAATACTAGAAGGAATACAGCACTTCTAGCTTCTGGGAATGATAGAGCATCTATTGCCGTAACTCCTATTCATGAGAGTGAAGGGATTATTACTCCAAATGGTCTGTTTTTCTCTAGATGTCATGGGGGAACTGCTCAAGTAGATCCAAAAGAATTTAGATTAATGATTAATGGATTAGTTGAAAAACCAATTGTTTTAACTTTAGATCAATTAAAAAGATATCCAAGAGTTACAAGAACTCACTTTATTGAGTGTCCAGCAAATGGTGGACAAGAGTGGAGAAGACCTCAATATAACTCTTTACAGTTTGCAAAAGGTTTCATGTCATGTGCTGAATGGACTGGGGTTTATATTAAGACTATCTTGGCTGATTTAGGTCTTAAACCAGAAGCACTATGGATGTTAGCAGAAGGTAGTGATAACTCTGAGATGGGAAGATCAGTGCCAATTGATAAAGTTTTAGATGACGCTATGCTTGTTTGGGGACAAAATGGTGAAGCATTAAGACCGGAGCAAGGTTACCCATTAAGATTATTACTTCCAGGTTGGGAAGGTAACTTATGTGTTAAATGGCTAAAAAGACTTGATTTTGCTGCGGAACCATGGTATGCAAAAGAAGAGACTTCTAAATATACTGCTTTAAAACCTGATGGAAAAGCTATACAACATTTCTATGCAAATGAAGTAAACTCTACTGTAGTTACTCCTAGTCCTGAAAAACCATGGACTGATTTAAAAGATGGTGATGTAGTTGAGATTGAAGGACTTGCTTGGTCTGGAATGGGAACAATTACTCATGTTGATTTATCTTTTGATGGTGGAAATTCATATGTTGAAGCTAACTTAAAAGGTTTAATCTTGCCAAAATGTTGGACAAGATGGAGTTATATGCATACTTACAAAAAAGGTGAGAAATTACTTCTTACTTCTAGAGCTGTTGATGATGCAGGATATATCCAACCAACAATTGATGAAGAAGTTAGTGTAATGGGTGTTGAATCTGTTTACCATAGAAATGCAGTTGAAACTTGGGAAGTAAATGAAAAAGGGGAGGTAAACCATGTTCAAATTAGATCAGTATAAATTAGTATCTAAAACTGTTGCAGCTGCTGTTGTAACATTAATGATAAGTACACTTGATGTTCAAGCTAAAGAAGCTACTTCTAAAGCTGATATTAGTGGAGGGGTTTATTATCCAATAGTTGGGGATCAAACAGGTCCTTATAAAGTTAACCCAAATGCACATGGTGATAAGTTTAAAAAATTAAATGTAAATCACGGTAGAGCTGCTACAAAAAATGAATTAAAAGCATGGGATAAAGACATTATGCCAGATGGAACTGGATTACCTGAGGGTGAAGGTTCAGTTGAAGATGGTGAAGAGTTATATGAAGCTCAATGTGTTGCGTGTCATGGTGACTTTGGTTCAGGTGGGGCAGGTTATCCAGCATTATCAAAAGGTAATGCCGAAGAATTACAAGAAACACTTACTAATAACAGATGGAAAGATCCAGAAGCTGATGGGCCTGTTAGAGTATTTGGTTCATACTGGCCACAAGCAAGTACTTTATTTTGGTACATAAGAGATGCAATGCCTCATACAAAATCAAAAACTTTATCTGATGATGAAACTTATGCTTTAACTGCATATATTTTAAATATCAATGAAATTAGTATTGATGGTGTTGAAGTTGATGATGAGTATGTATTAAATAAAGAAAAATTCTTAAAAATTAAAATGCCAAACAAAGATGGTTTTGTTCCTAATATTGATGGAAAAGACGGTATTAAAAATGTAAGAGCATTTTATGCAAATCCTAAAAACTTTGGAGCTATTAAAGTTAAAGCTTCTGAAAGATGTATGAAGGATTGTCAAAAAACTAAAAATGTTGCAAGAGTAATAAATGGTGGTATCTCTGATTTCCATCCTCCTTTATCTGTTGCAAGAGATTTACCTGCTAAGAAAAATGATGCTGCACATAAAGTATCTTTTGATGCAAAAGCTGCATATGATGCAAATTGTACAATGTGTCATGAAAATGGAGTAGCTCCAGCAGCTGGTGATAAAGCTGGATGGAAAGCATTCTTAGAAAAAGGTATGGATAAAGTATATGCAAATGCATTAGGTGGTACTAAAAATGGTATGCCTGCTAAGGGTGGTTCTTCATTAAGTGATGAAGAGTTCAAAAAAGTTGTTGATTATATCTTAACTTTTAAATAAAACTAAAAAGGAAAAAAAATGAATAGAAGAAATTTCTTTGGTGTTGTAGGTGGAGCATTAGCTGCTGTATCTTTAACTCCTTCAGGATTATTTGCTGATGATTATAGAAAATTAAAACCAAAAGCATGGACAGCTCACAAAGTAGATGAAGCAGTAAAAGCTTTATATGGAAATGTAGAACTAATTGAATCTGACAAAGTTAAAATCAAAGTTCCTAAAGTTAATTCAAATGGTGGAGCAGTTCCTGTTAAATTTAGTACAAAAATTCCTGCTAAAACAGTTGCTTTATTCCAAGATGCAAACCCAGAAGCTGCAGTTGCTGTTTATACAGTAACTAAATATGATGTTACTGATTATGAAGTAAAAATCAAAATGGCTGAAAATGGTACTGTTTCTGTAGTTGTTGAAGGACAAGATGGTAAATTCTATACTGCTAAGCAAGCAACAGAAGTTGCTGCTGGCGGATGTGAAGGTTAAGGAGAAAAAGATGGCAAAAGCAAAAGTAAAAGCAGTAAAAGCAAAAATCAAAGGTGATGTAGTTAAATGTAAAGTGGCAATTAGTCACTCAATGACAACTTATAATCAAGCTGAAAAAAGAACTGGAAATAAAGATGATGCTAACTTCGTTACTCATATTACTGGTAAAGTAGGTGATAAAGTTGTTATTGATATTTCTACAAGTCAATTCTTCTCTAAAAACCCAATCTTTAAATTTTCATTTAAAGCAGCAGAGTTTAAATCAGGTGATAAATTAGAAATTATCGCAATGGATAGAAAAGGTAATACGTACGCTAAAAAAGGCAAAATTAAATAAGGAATTATGATGAAAAGTAAAATTATATCTACTATGTTATGTTCAGCTTTATTAAGTGCTGGACTAATGTTAGTTCCACAAAGTACTTTTGCTCAAGAAGCAAAAACTCAGAGTAAGATAGTTGTTGAACCTGCATTTAAAAAATCTATTGAAATGTCTGATGTTAAAGGTGTAAGTGTTTATTTATTACCTGAAGATGATGAAGCAAATGAAGATGGAGCAGTTGATCAATTCTGGTTTATGGAGCAAATGATAAGCAATACAGTTCCAAAAGGAATTACAATTGTTGATGTAAGAAAAGCTGAAAAGTTTAATATTGAGCATGTAGAAGGTGCTATTAATGTACCTTTTAACTCTGATACTGAGACTTTAGATACTACAAAATTACCAAAAGATGGAATTATTGTATTTTATTGTAATACTGGTTTAAAATCTATTGATGCTAGAGGAAGCTTAAGTGATGAAGAAGCTGAGAGAGTATTAACTTTAGATGCTACTTATAAATGTGATAAAGCCAATAAAAATTGTGTTTTAACAGCTAACGAAGCAATCTAATTAGAAGATAAACAAAATAATAAAAAAGCTAAATTTTTTAATTTAGCTTTTTTTATTTTTATAGAAAAATGAATAGGAAGTAGTATGAATAAAATCTTAAAAGTAATATTATTTATTTCAATGATAAGTACATTATCATTTTCAAAAGATTTAGATATAAATGAGCTTGTTAAAAAAGCAGAACTTCAAAAGAAAGATTTAATGTTTTTCTTTCATATCCCAGAATGTCCCTATTGTGAGAGGATGTTAAAGAAAAATTTTAAAGATAAAGAAGTCTTATCTCAAATTGATAAAGGTTTTGTATTTGTTGATATTTATACAGGAATCGATGAGGTAGTAGTTTACAAAGATTTTAAAGGAACGACTAAAGAATTTGCTAAATTTATGAAGGTAAAAATGTACCCAACTACTGTTTTTACAAATGATAAATTAGAAAGACTTTATGTTTCAAATGGCTATAGAAATATTATAGAGTATCTTTATGAAATACAGTATATTTCAAGTAAGAGTTATAAAACAAAAGATTTACAAACATTTGCAGATGACTTGGAGTTTGAAAAAGATGATTAATATGGAGTTTGAAAAAGTAGAACCAGTTGAGAATATTAGACAGGTTTTACAAGATGTATTTGAAGTGGATTTAAATATTGAAGGTGGTTGGGGTTATGATAATAATACTGCAACTATTGTAAATAATTTAGATGTTCCTTTAGATCAATTTGTACACATGTATTCAACTATTAGAGCTACTATTGAAATGAACTTGATGTTAGATGAAGAGAATAGATTTGGTGGAATTAATACAAATTTTGAAGAAAGTAAAAAGTTTGAAATAGAAAATAAAACTTATGATGTTTTAACTTTTAAAATTACTGCAATAAACGAAAAAATGTATGCTAAATTTATCAAAGAATATAAAGATGGTTATGGAAAAAAAGAGTTCGATTTAAGTGACCATTTTAAAAGACGTGAAGAAAATACTGTTTCAAGATATGTGGACTATTGGTTTGTTGGTCTAAAAGAAGAGGAGTAGGATATAGAAACGTTAGTAGGGGAAGTCTTAAACTTATGTATATCAGAAAGATCTAAATCTTTTCGTACAATAAAAGATGAAATTCTTTTAGATGAGGGAGGAGTATGTTTTGATAAGTTTCATAATAAAAATATCAAAAGATCTGTTCTTTTAGCCTCTAAAGATAGCTATACTCTTGTAGAAGAGAATAATATAGATATTTCACATGGTAAGTTAGGTGAAAATATTTTGATGGATTATAACCCTTATTCTTTAGGTATAGATACTAAAGTTAAAATAGGTGAAGTTATACTTGAAATCTCTCAAGAATGCACTTTATGTAAAAGCCTTAGTAAGATTAATGACAAACTACCAAAACTACTTGAAAATGATAGAGGAATTTTCTCTAAGGTTATTGTTGGAGGAAGAGTTAAAAAAGGTGATAAAGTATATTTATTGTCTTAAATATCATTTGATATTTAAAGCTTTAGGAAAGTTAGAGGTCTAACTTTCCTAAGATTTTTATTTTAGTTTATCCGCTCTTGGATAAATAAATACTGCTTTTCTTAATACTTGTACTCTTTCTGGATCTTCTTTTGCATAAGCTTTAAGAGTCACTGTAAGTGGAGTATCTTTTGTATTATCATTTACTAATCTTTTTGTTGTTTCTAATACAACAACTTTCTTAGCTAGTTTACCTGGGCTTAATTTAAATGGTTTAAATCTTTTAATTTTAATATCATTATTATCAACAATCTCTAAATGGAATGTTAAAGGTTTAGATTCTGTGTTTTGGAAAAGTAATACAAAGTTATTTGCTACTAAATTATTCTCTTTTATTTTATATAATTGAGTTGTTTTATTTACATTTAGAAGCATATACTCTTTTTTACCACCCATTACAAATAATAAAGCTAAAACTATAAGTAATGCAGCTGCATACATAATAGTTTGTTTTCTAAGCATTTTTGTAGGCTTATCATGTTTGATTTCATTTGTACTTGACCATTGCACAAGTGAAGGTTTTCCAAGTTTTCCCATAACTGTAGTACATGCATCTACACATTCTAAACAGTTAATACACTCTAGTTGTAAACCTTTTCTAATATCAATATGAGTAGGACATACAGTAACACATGATTCACATGTAGTACATTCATCCATTTTCCCAAGTTCTTTTGCTTTGAAGATGATTTTATCTTTGTCTTCATTGTAGATTTCTCCACCTCTTTTTGTAGAGTAAATAGCTTGGTATGTATCATCATCATATAATACAGATTGTACTCTTGAATAAGGACAAATATAAATACAGAAGTCTTCTTTTAAGAAAATTACATCATATACTAAGAATCCCGCAATTCCAAGTAAGAAACCAATAAGAACCATATGCTCTGTAGGGTTTGCTAAATATGTAAAGAAATCTTCAGGAGGTATAAAGTACCACATAAAGTCAGCTGCCGCAATAAGTGCTAAACATGTCCAAATAATCATTGCAATTGCTTTTTTTGAAGCATTTTTTGCTTTTGATAAATCTGGTTCTTTCTGTTTATTTTTGATTCTTCTTAAACCTAATAATTTAGATTCAATCAAATCTCTGTAGATTACTCTAAATATGGTCTGTGGACAGGCCCACCCACACCATGCTCTACCACCAAGTGATGTTGCTGCAAAAATTCCTAAGAATAACAACATTAGTAAAAATGGCATAAGATATAATTCTTGCATATCAAAAGCAGTACCTAATAAATGTAACTGTTTTTTATCAAAAGATAATAAGAAAATATGATTGCCATTAATTGTAATAAATGGTAATGATAGGGAAATTACTGTAGCTAATACATAACCGTAGTATCTTTTTATTCTATAAGGAATTCTATCTAAGAATTTATTTTTTTCCTTCACTGCAAAACCTTTCATAATAATTTTGCATAAATTATATATAAACTATCCTTATAATATACATAAACTATTATAAGGACAAGTTATAATAAAAAGAGGATATTCTTTACTCTGTTCCCATTGCTTTTGCAAAAGCGTCTACTTTAGCTTGTATTTGGGCTTTTATTCCATCGAAATTAGCAAATTCAATACTATTTAGTTTTGGATAATTTTCACAAATTTCATTAAATTTATTGATAATATTCTCTAATGATTCTTCTGAAATTACTGGGATATTTAATTTTTCAATTAATGCTTCATCGTATTTTTTATCTTCTCTTGTAAATAATACTGGATTATTTCCACAAGAAATAGCTTCTAAAGCTGATTGTAATGATGCTGTTAATAAATATTTAGAGTTTTGAATAGTCTCAACATATTCTTCTTCATCAATAATATTTGAAAAATGATTAGTGAAGATTTTTTCATTTCCTAGGAAGAAGTAATGTCCCATTAATAAATCAATATCATATTTATCTTTATTATTTTCAACAAGACCTATAAACTGATTGTAGTAGTCATCATCTCCAAAGAAAATAGTTTTTTCAATAGATGGATTATCATTTTTTGTATATAAATTTGTATCTACGATTGGTTCTTTTATCTCTTCAACATTATAAAGAAGTGAACAGAATTCATCCATACCTTTAATCATTTCTTCATTTGTTTCATCTGTATTATAAAGTAAGATATCTCTTCTTTGCATAATATTGTGCATGTTTCTAATTACATCAATATTTACGTATCTTCTTACTCCTAAAAGCTCTTTAGCAAAAGCTCCTGCTCTAAAATCACTTGTACATAATATTGGATCAAACTCATTTAAAGCACTAGCAATTGCAGCACATTTTTTAGTTTGTTCTAGCCCAATAGTGTGTCCACTTTTTGCATAAAAATAAACTTGCATTTAAAACCTTTTTGAATAATTGTTTGTATATATAAGTATTTAGTATACAAAAAAGGTACAAAGTAGTTGCTTAAATAAAATTTAAGAATTAAGATTAGATATGTAAAATAAGGTTATATAAATATTTTGAGAGGGTAAATAAAGAGTTAGCTATTGCTAATTCTTTACTTTGCTTTTTGTTGGCTGTTAATATTTAAGTGAATAATATCAATAGCCGCAGGTGTAATACCTGAAATTTCACTTGCATTGAAAAGTGTTGGTGGTCTGAATTTTTCTAGTTTTTCAATAGCTTCATTTGATAATCCTGGAACACCTTTATAGTTGAAGTTCTCTGGAATTGTCATTTTAAGCATTCTTTTCATTTTATCAATTTGCTTTCTTTGTTTTTCAACATATCTGTAATATTTTGCTTCAACAATAATTTGTTCTTTTAAATACTCAGAAAGGTCTGCAAATTGAGGTAAAAGCTCAGGGAAGTGTTTAGTTTCAATAGTACTTCTTCCAATAATATCTAATAATAAAACTCTATCTTTGATTTTATCTTGTCCAAGTCTTTCAAGTAATTCTAGGTTTTCTTTTTTAGATGTGAACCATTCACTTTTCATATACTCAATTGCATCATCAATTATTTTTTGTTTATAATTAACTTGTTCTATTGTTTCATCATTGATTAGTCCAAGTTCATGTCCATAATGTGATAGTCTTAAATCTGCACCTTCTTCTCTAAGAAGTAATCTATACTCTGCTCTTGATGTGAACATTCTATAAGGTTCAGTAGTTCCTTTTGTAACTAAATCGTCAATTAAAACACCAATATATGCTTCATCTCGTCTAAGTACAAATGGTTCTTTACCATCAATCGCTAATGCTGCATTAATTCCAGCCATTAATCCTTGTGATGCTGCTTCTTCATAACCAGTAGTTGCATTAATTTGACCTGCATTATAAAGGTTTTTAACTTTTTTAGTCTCTAATGTGTGCTTTAATTCAGTAGGGTCTACATAATCATATTCGATTGCATATCCATATCTAATAATTTTAGCATTTTCTAAACCTTCAATTGAATGAATCATTTGTTTTTGAACATCAATAGGAAGAGAAGTTGAAAGACCATTAATATAGTATTCTGTACACATTGCTGTTTGAGGTTCTAAGAATAACTGATGTCTGTCTCTTTCTGCAAATCTATTTACTTTATCTTCAATACTTGGACAATATCGTGGACCTGAACCTTTAATTTGCCCTGTAAATAATGGTGCTCTATCAAAGTTTGAAGTAATAGTATCATGTGTATCAAGGTTAGTATATGTGATATAACATGGGTATTGAGTTGGGCTAAATTCTGATTTATCTGTTCTGAATGAAAATGGTGTAGGTTTTGCATCTCCACCATGGGCTTCAATTTTAGTATAATCTATAGAATCTCCATCAATTCTAGCAGGAGTTCCTGTTTTTAGTCTTCCTACATTTAAACCTAATTCTTTTAATTGAATAGATAAAGTAGATGATGGTAATTCCCAAGCTCTTCCTGCATCATAAGTATTTTCACCTATGTGAATAAGACCTTTCATAAAAGTACCAGTTGTTATGATAACTTTTGAAGCTTCAAATTTTTCACCAAGTTTAGTTTCAACTCCATAAACTTCTTTATTATCATTTACTAATAATTGGCTTACTTCATCTTGGTAAACCTCAAGATTAGGAGTACTATGACAAACTTTTCTCATATACTCTCTATATTTATCCATATCAATTTGTGCTCGGCTACCTTGAACAGCAGCTCCTTTTGAAGCATTTAGGATTCTAAATTGAATACCAGTTGCATCAGTACAAAGACCCATCTCTCCACCGATTGCATCTAGTTCTCTAACTAGGTGACCTTTTGCAAGTCCCCCAATTGCAGGGTTACATGAAGCAGCACCAATTTGCTCTACTAACATAGTAATAAGTAGGGTATTTTTACCCATTCTTGCAGCTGCTAAACATGCTTCAATTCCTGCATGTCCTCCACCTACAACGATAATATCGTATTTCATAATTTCTCCAAAATATTAGATAGTATTTATATATTTTATAAGTTAAAATTGAAGCGCTTTGTATAGTAATATTTAATTAAAAATTCGCTTCAGAATATTTTTTTCGTATAATACCAAAAAAAAGCGATTATTCCAAATTTTTTATAGGATTTTAAGGGAATTTATGGGAAAGCTTTTAGAAGCTTTCCCATTGATCATCAGATGTATTATCTTGAATAGTATTATTTTGAGTTGATTTTACTGGTATAGGTTTAGAAATAGGTGCTTGAACTACTTGTTTTTGCGTATTTTGAGTAGTTGTTATATTATTTGCTTTTGCTGATTCTTTTCCTACAAAATCTTTCTTATTTGTATCTGCTACTATTTCTTTTGCAATAGAATCTGTTTGAAGTGCAATCTCATTTGTTTGTGCGGCAATATTTGCATTTTCTTGAGTTTGTCTATCTAATTGATTTACTGCATCATTAATTTGAGTAATACCTGTTTTTTGCTCTGTACTAGCATTTGATATTTCTCCAATCATCTCCGTTGCTGTAGTGATATTATTAAGTAAACCTTTGTATCCTTCAATCATTTTAGCACTAATGTTTTTACCATCACTTGCTTTTGAAGTTGCATTTTCAACTAAGTCTTTAATCTCTTTTGCAGCTTCAGCAGATCTACTTGCTAGATTTCTAACTTCAGCAGCAACAACTGCAAAACCTTTTCCTGCTTCTCCTGCTGTTGCTGCTTCAACGGCTGCATTTAGAGAAAGAATATTTGTTTGGAAGGCAATCTGATCAATTACTGAAATAGATTCGTTGATTAGTGTAACTTGTCCTGTAATCTCATCCATTGCACTTGTTGTATTTTGAGCTAACTCTTGCCCTTGTGTTGCAGAGGTAGTTAACTGTTCTGCTGCTAAACTCATTTTAGCAATATTCTCTGTATTTGTAACAATTGTACTTGTAACTTCTTCTAAAGATGCTGCTGTCTCTTCTAGAGATGAAGCTGTTTGATTAGATGATCTATTTAAAATATTTACATTTTCAATTAGTTGATTTGATGCTGTATCTAAAGTAAGACCAATTGTTAAAGATTGTTTTAATAGCTCAGATACTTCAGCTCCTAAGTTATTAATTGCAAGTTCAATTTCACCAGATGCATTTGAAACATTTGATTTAAAGTTATAGTTTGAATAATCTTTTAAAACTTCTGTAATAGTATTTAAATCTTTTCCAACTTTATTTTCTAAAGTATTTAGCATTTCATTAAAGTTTTCAGATAATTGAATAAGCTCTGGATTATTTGCTTTTGTAGTTATCTTAGAATTTAAATGACCATTTTTAACTGTATTTACAACTTGAAGTACTTCATTTACAGTATTTTTATCCTTATTTAAACCTTCTTGAATAGTTTCAATATTTTCATTAATCATTGTAGACATTTGTCCAAATTCATCATTTGAATTAGTAGTGATTTTCTCACTTGTTGGACTTGTTTTATTTAAGTAGTTAAAGAAAGATGTTAGTCCATTTGTAATAGATGATAAATTCTTAGATAGAGTTCTTGTATTAATTATAAGTACTATTGAAATTACTATAAAACCAATGATTCCCGCAATAATTGAGAACCATCTAATAGAAATAGCATCTTCTAGATACTCTTCTTCAGGTACTGCAATGGCAAAGCCCCAATTAATTCCTGAATTTGCAATTTCAAATGGGTTTATATAATAATAAGATGTTAAACCATCTTTTAATGAATCTTTATTATATGAAAATGTTTCATTCTTTGTAATTTTTGAAGGAATTTTTCTTGAATCTTCATTTTTTGAAACTTCATCAATTTTTTTACCAAGAACATCTTTTACCGGATGACCCACAAATGTTCCTTTATCTGTAAGTAAAAAACCATAACCATTATCATGTATTTTTATTTTTGATACTTGATTTGCAATTGATTCTAAAGAAATATCTACTCCAACTGCTCCAATAAAATTACCATCTTGATAAATAGGTGCTGAAATACTTACCATTAATACATCAACTCCATCAACTTTGAAAAAGTATGGTTCTGAAACAAACTCTTTTCCTGTTCTTTTGGGAACATCTACCCATGGTCTATCTTTTGATTCAGGAGAAGAACTATCAAGAAGTATGCTGCCATTTGCAGTTGCTACATATGGGGCAAATCTTCCATCTTTATCATGTCCATTCTTTCCTGCAAGAGAAGTGTCATTTTGGAAAAATACATTTGAATTAAGTTGTGCAAATAGACCTAATACATAAGGACTTTTTTTAAGAGTAGATCTCATTAATTCAATAATTGAATCTTTTGAATACTCTTTAGTTTTAAGCATTGTTTCAAGGGAAGCTGCTAGCCCATATGATAAAACAACTGACTTTTCTAGGTCTTTTTTTGTCTTATATGAATTGATTATTGCTGCTTCTTTAATATACTCTTTTGCCATTTTTTCAGTACTTGAAAAAGATTTATTAGATACTAGTAATGTAGTAGTAAGTGAAGAGATTAATACTATACTTAAAACACCGAATAAAAGTTTCTTAGCAAAGCTTAGATTATTAAACATTATATTTCCTTATATTATAAAATTTATTTTATATCAAAATTATATAATAGTTATAAGAAATATATCATTAAGTTGCATTCATAAAATAGAGGGGTAATTAAATAAATAATTTTAAAATTATATTATTTTATATTAAAATTTTATTTAATATGAAAATCAAATAAGATTAGATAGTATACATTTATAATTATACAAAGGATATTAGTGTTTACTGGACTAATTAGAGAAATGGCTCAAGTAGTAAGCCTTAAAAACAATTTTTTAACACTAAAAGCAAAATATACTCCAAAAATAGGTGATTCAATTGCTATTAATGGTGCTTGTCTAACTGTAGTTAGATTTTCAAGTGATACTTTTACAGTTGAACTTTCACCAGAGTCTCAAAAGATTCTAGCAATGGAAAACTATAGAGATAAGGTTCATATGGAACCAGCTATGATGATGGGTGATAGATTCGAAGGCCATATTGTTCAAGGTCATGTGGATTGTTTAGGAACAGTTACTTCTATTAAACAAAATGGAAATTCAGTGGACTATTTTATCTCTCTTCCTAGTGAATATTCAAAATATATTATTCCAAAAGGATCTGTTACAATAGATGGTGTTTCACTTACAGTAAATGAAGTATTAAAAGACTCATTTAGATTAACTATTATTCCTCATACAGTTGAGAATACACTGTTTAAAACATATAAAGTAGGAAGCAAAGTAAATCTAGAAACAGATATGTTTGCAAGATACGTATATAATATGTTTAAAAAAGATGATGATTCTAAATTATCTTGGGGTACAGTTGATAAAATAATGGCTACTTACTAGTATTAGTAGTAGCTTTATTTTTTTTCTTATCGTTTGAGTAGTGTTTATATGTATAGAAGTACTTTTTCTTTAGTACATTTGCATAGGGTTTTATAGTTGCTGCTTGCATATCTGGAAGTTTGTTTATTTCAGTGATTCTTCCAACTTTTAAGCCTTCAAAGAAAATATTATCCATACCTGAAGTTATAACTTCATCTCCCACTTTAATCTCAGACCAAATAGGAATATATTTAATAAGTAAGTTTTTACCATCTTTAGATGATGTAATAATCCCTGGAACTTTCTTTTCTCCAATAAATACAGCATATGATGATTTTTTATTTCCATTTAGTAGTGCAACTGATTTTCCATTTTCATTTACTACAATTCCTGCGGCATATTCTTCTGTAATAAGCCCTAAAATTGAGTCATCTTCTTTTTTCTGATCTAACCAAACTTTAGTAAAATCATTAAAGTTTATATATGATAAAACTCTAGCTAGTTTTATATTTGGCTTTGTTTCATCTGCATCCATTGATACAATAAACTCTTTTATAGTGTCTAACTGTTTTTGAGTAGCAGTATATAAAGTCTTATATTGTTTTAACTCATTGTTTTCAATTCGAAGTTTTTCAATAGTATTTACTTGATCAAAATATTTTTCTAATGTAGTTGATACATTGATTACTTTGTTGATATATGAGATTTTTATGTCATTAAAAAAAGAGAGTTTTTGTACAATCAGCCTATCTACCTCAAAAAGGTAGGCTAGCCCGACTAACAAAAATAAAATGATAAAGAAAAATTTACGCATTAGTGATTAATTTTAAAAGTGCATCCTCATCTAATACATTGCTTGTACCATAAGCAACTGCTAATAATGGATCTTCTGCAACTTTTACTGGTAGTTTAATAATATCTGCAATATAAGTATCAATACCTCTAATTAAGGCACCTCCACCTGTTAAAACAACACCATTATCAACAACATCACCAGCTAAATCAGGTGGCATGTCCTCTAATACTGATCTTACAGCAGATACGATCTCTTTAAGAGGCTCTTTAATAGCAGCTCTAACACCTTCAGAACCTAATTCAATAGTTGAAAGTAAACCAGAGTTATCTCTACCTTTTACTTTGATTTTTAATTCAGTATCAAGCTTAACCGCAGTACCAATTTCAATCTTAATATTTTCAGCAGTTCTTTCACCAATATATAAATTGTAGTTTTGTCTAACATAATCAATAATAGATTTATCAAACTTATCACCAGCAACTTTAATAGATTTAGATAGTACTAGTCCACCTAAAGATGTAACACCAATTTCAGTAGTACCACCACCGATGTCAACAACTACATACCCAGATGGATCAGATACAGGAATTCCAGCACCAATTGCAGCTGCCATTGGTTCTTCTACTAAGAATACTTCTCTAGCTCCTGCACTTTCTGCACTTTCTTCAACTGCTTTTCTCTCAACTTGTGTAATTCCATAAGGAATACAAATGATGATTCTTGGTCTTACAAAAGATTTTCTAGAATGTGCTTTCTCAATAAAATATCTAATCATTCTTTCAGTCATTTCGAAATCTGCAATAACACCATCTCTCATAGGTCTAACAGCTTGAATATTTAATGGTGTTTTACCAATCATCTGTTTTGCTTCTTGACCTACTGCTAAGATTTTATCTCTACCATACTTATCATTTTGTACTGCTACTACAGAAGGTTCGTTGATTATAATCCCCTTACCTTTAACTGATACAATAGTATTAGCTGTACCTAAATCTATGGCCATGTCATTGGAAAATAGACCAATTAATTTATTTAACACATTCTATCCTTTCTTCTTAAGCTACTTTTGGTTCTTTTATTTTAAGAACAACGTCTTTTGTAATTGTTATAGTTTTACCTTTATATTCAGGTAAATTATACATGATATCAAGCATGATATCTTCTAAAATCGATCTTAAGCCTCTTGCCCCTGTTTTTCTCTCAATTGCAAGTCTTGCTAGCTCTTTTAAAGCTGCTTTATCAAATTTAAGAGTTACATCATCCATTTCGAATAGTTTGATGTATTGTTTAATTAGAGCATTTTTTGGTTCAGTTAAAATATGAACCATATCATCTTCAGTGATTTCATTAAGTGTAGCTAACATATGTAAACGACCGATTAACTCAGGAATTAATCCGTACTTAACTAAATCATCTGTTTCAACTTTTGAGATAAGTTTTTCATCATCTTTTTTAGTTTTAACATCTTGGTTGAAACCTAAAACATTAGCACCTTCTTTTTTCTTGATGATATCTTCTAAACCATCAAAAGCTCCACCACAAACAAATAAAATATTTGTAGTATCAACTTGAAGTGCATCTTGTCCAGGGTGTTTTCTTCCACCTTTTGGTGGAACGTTTACAACAGAACCTTCTACAATTTTAAGAAGTGCTTGCTGTACACCTTCACCTGAAACATCTCTAGTAATAGATCTATTTTCACTCATTCTAGCTACTTTATCAACTTCATCGATAAAAATAATACCTCTTTGAGCTTTTTCAATATCTCCACCTGCTGCTTGAACAAGTCTAGTAACAACATTTTCAACGTCATCACCAACATATCCTGCTTCAGTTAAAGAAGTTGCATCAGCAATTGCTAATGGAACATCTAAATATTTAGAAATTGTTTGAGCTAATAATGTTTTACCAGAACCAGTAGGTCCAATAAGTAAAACATTTGATTTGTTTAGTTCTGTATCATCATCAATTTCATGGTGTCTAAAAATTCTTTTGTAGTGGTTATAAACTGCAACAGATAGAACTTTTTTAGCTCTTTCTTGTCCAATTACATAATCATCTAAAATAGCTTTTAGTTCAGCTGGAGTTTTTAATTGAATCTCTTCTTTTGTTATTTCTTCGCTTTGTGTAATACCATTTTCAGAATCTTCATCAGAAATATTACCAGTCATGATATCATGAGCAGCACCTACACAAGCTTTACAAATGCAAGCATTATCTCCAGCAATTACTGGATTATCTCTTGAATCTGAAGTACCACAAAAATCACATATAATTTTACTCATTTTACGCCTATTTTTTATTTTCTATTATAAGGAATTCCACGTTTTGTATTTAACGCGAAATTAGCTAATTCTTTAACATGATCATTGTTACTAGTTTCTAGTAACTCTTTTGCAGAATCTGCAAGAGGATTTCCTGATTCAAATAAAGCTTTATATGCTGCTCTTACAGCATCAATATCTTCTCTATTTTTAAATCTTCTTCTAAGACCTGTAAGGTTTAGACCTCTTACAACTGCTTTATTACCTTCAGCTAAACAAAATGGAGGAATATCTTGATTTACAGCAGATGCTCCACCAACCATAGCTTGAGTTCCAATTTTACAAAATTGGTGAACAGGAGTTAATCCTCCAACAACTACAAAGTCATCACATTCAACGTGACCAGCTAGAGTTGCACCATTTGCAAAAATACAATTATCTCCAACAATAACATCATGAGCTACATGTGTGTATCCCATAAATAAGTTGTTGTTACCAATAACTGTTTTAGCTCCACCACCTTCAGTACCTGGATTGAATAATGTAAATTCTCTAATTTTATTGTTATCTCCAATAATTAGTTCTACATCTTCTCCATTAAACTTAAGGTCTTGTGGAATTGTTCCAATTGCTGCATGAGAAAAAATATGATTATTCTTTCCAATTGTAGTTTTACCTTCAACAACAGTGTGAGAATCTACAATTGTTCCATCACCAATTTTTACATTTTTACCAATAATTGTATATGCGCCAATAGTTACGTTCTCACCTAACTGGGCACCTTCTTCAATTATTGCTGTTTTGTGAATATTATTCATTACTTTACCTAAATTGTTTGTGATTATTTGTCAACAATCATTGCTTTAAATTCTGCTTCTGCTGTTAGTTTCCCATCAACATAAGCTTTTCCACTTAACATCATTAAAGTGCTTTTCATTTTGATTACTTCTAATTCGTAATCTAATCTATCACCTGGTTTAACAGGATTTCTAAATTTTGCTTTATCAATACTCATGAAGTAAATTACTTTGTTTTTCATTTCTTCTTCTGATAAATCTGAACTCTTAAGAGCTAAGATACCACCAGCTTGAGCCATACCTTCTAAGATTAATACACCAGGGTAAATTGGGTGACCTGGAAAGTGTCCTTGAAATGCAGGTTCTGAAATTGAAATATTTTTAAAACCTTTTATGTTCTTCTTTAGTTCCATATCTGTAATTCTATCCACAAGTAGAAGTGGATATCTGTGAGGAAGAATTTCTTGAATCTGTGTAATATCTAACATGTATTATCCTAAATTTTTTTATTAATGACAGATATTATATCTAAATAAAAATTAGTTTTGAATTATGCTTGCAACGTTTTTCGAACTTCCATTTTGTAAGTAATCTCTTAATATTTTAGAGTTTTCAAAAAATAATTTTTTATCCATAGACTTATAATCATTTAATAGATTTTCTACTGTTACTTCTTCTTGTAAAAATTCACTATGAATTTGTGACTTTTCCATTTTTTCAAAGAAAATATTTGCAAGGCCTATGAAGTTTATTTTTACAAAAGTCTTACCAATCATATAATCTAACTTTTTAGCAATATATGAAAGAGTAAATGGTGTTCCAATAAGAGCTGCTTCAAGTGTTGCAGTTCCTGAACAAATAAATGCATATTCTGCTTCTTGAAGTGTATCATGGGCTTTAGTTGAAATTGTAAAACCTGAAATGTCTCCGTAGTTTTTAGCTATGTATTCCTTGTCAAATTTAGCTGGAATAATTAAAATATGCTCTTTATTTGGAATTTTTTTAGCTAATTCTCTAAAAATTGGCATATGATTTTTAATCTCTGTTTTTCTACTTCCTGGCATGAAAGCGATTTTTCCACTTGTGTTTAACTCTTCTTTGAAGTTATGTATTTCATCTAATAAAGGATGTCCAACATAAGTAATCTTTTCTTTATCATTATATATTTTTGATTCAAAAGGAATGATTGAGCATAGTTTTGAACAATAAGCTTCAAGTTTTTTAACACGGCCTTGTTTCCAAGCCCATGCTTGAGGAAGAATATAATAGATAATCTCTTTATCTGGATATGTAGCTTTTAGTTTTTTTGCAAGAGGTAGGTTAAAACCTGAAGAGTCCATAAGTAATACTTTGTCACAATCACGAGCTAGTTCTACTAACTCATCTCTAAGTCTAAAAAAGAATCTTAGTTTTTTTATTGCATCTACAAAACCCATAATTGCTAAAGCAGTTAAGTCATATAATGGATTCCCTAACTCTTTATCAAAAACTCCTACCATCTCGATATCATCGCAAAAGTGTTTTTTTAACTCTCTTAGATGAATATTTGAAGATGTTTCCATTGCACAAACTAAAAGTTTCATATAATTTCCTCTCTTACATCATCATAAGTCTCAGCTTCTAACTCAATTTCATATTTTGCATCAGCAATTTGGTCTAAAACAATAATTGTACTTAGATTAAAAGCACTTTTTATGATTTGATTTCTTACTTCCAACTCTTCTTCAAAAGAAGGAGGTGCATACATAAGCTCTTTTACATCTGAATAATCTGTATTTGCTAAAGCATTGAATTTTTCAAGTGAAATGATTTTTAATTCATCTCTATTTAGATAGTTAATACCATCTTTTTCATATTCAATTCTTCCGTTTGTTTTGTTTCTATTTATCATCGAGTAGGGTAAAACATACGAAGATACGATTTGTTTAGCTACTTTAACACGTGCACTTAAAAGCCTATAGTTTAAGAATCTATGTTTAACTATTTTGTATTGCTCACCAGTTCTCTCTAACTCATTTCTTCTTTTATAAAGCTCTAATCTCTCTTCAATTGACTCAGGTAAAATCTGATTTGAGATAGGATTAAACATCTCATCCATGATTTTCTTTTGAGCTTCTCTTTGAGCACTTAGACCAAATAAACAACCACAATAGTTTTGTCTATAAAGTTGATTTTCTTTTACTTTTTTACCTTGAATTTCAGCACCATTACCAGCTTTGTAATCTCTGAAAATAAATTCGATTCCGTGCAGTTTTTCTAAGTTATGACCAATAATATCTAGTTTTTCTTGAGATTTTTTAGGAGAAATTAATAGTGTAGTAGTAAATTTATCATGTCCTAATTCTTTTGCTTTTTCAACTGTATTATCAAGTCTGTCATCATAACAAACTGTACATCTATCACCTTTTTCAGGGAGATGTTCCATCCCTTTTACTTTTTTAAGCCATGCTTCTAAATTGTATGGCCCTTCAAGGAGCTCAATACCAAGTTTTTGACATGAGTATTCTACGTCTAAATATCTAAGTCTATATTCACTATATGGATGAATATTAGGGTCATAAAAAAATCCCACTAATGTTTCATCTGGATATTCTTCTTGTATTCTTTCTAAAAAATAGTGACTATCGACTGCACAACATATATGTACTAACAAAAAATAACCTTTGATTTTATATAATTTAGAGATATTATAGTAAAATATTACAAAACAAAGGATTAGCCATCAAAAATATAGCTTTCATAATTTTATCAATATTTATTTTTACAGGATGTTTTAATACAAAACCACAGCTTACATCAACAGCTACAATACTTATAAAAACACCATCTATGAAGTTTTATGATAAAGGTTTTATCTACAAGTATGCAAACTATACACAAGTTCAGATTTTCTCAGCAGGAACGGCTGTATTAGATATGAAAATATATGAAGATAGAGTTTGTAAGTCAACTTTTCAGTGTCAAGATTTAGAAACTTTTAATTCAAAGAATCTACATAAATCATATGACAAAGATTTTTTAAGAAATTTATTTAATACAAATGAAAAAGAAGTTATTCATAGAGATAAAGAGAATAGAATACTTATAAAAATAAGAAGAGACTAATATCTTCACATTCTGTAAAATTAAGTTATAAATAAATTATTAGTTTATTGTATTAAAAGTATTTAAAAGTTATATTATTATTAAATGTAACTTGGAAAAATACTTTGAATGATAAAAAATTTCTAAAAGGTGATGTTTTTGGCGGAGTTGTGTCTGCTTTTGTAGCTCTACCTTTAACTTTAGCTTGTGGAATACTTCTTTTTAAATCTATACCAAGCCTTACTCAATTTGGTATAAATTCAGCAATTTACTCAGCAATAATTGCTAGTTTAATCTCTGTCTTTATTGGTAGTCATAAACTTCAAATTAGTGGACCAAGAGTTGCTATTACTTTAATATTGGCAGATTATTTACTTAGTTTACATACAAAACTAAATACATCTTTTGATGATATAAATCTTATTATTATAGTTTTTATGATGGCTTGTGTAGTTTTAAGTGGTCTTTTTCAAATAATATTTGCTTATTTAAGACTGGGAGATTTTATAAAGTATCTGCCAACTTCTGTAACTATTGGAGTTAGTGCTACTATTGGTTTATTGATAGTTTTTAAACAATTTCCTTTAGTTTTTAACTCTTCTTCTGAGTTATTAAGTACAAGTTCTTTTAGTTTACTCGCTATTTTAATTCTTATGCTATTTGTTCTTTTTTCAAAAGAAATTTTTAATACAAAAATATCTTCTAAAATATTAAATTTAACTCCTTTACTTGCTCCTGCTTTTGGGATTGGGCTTTTTTATATACTATTTACAGATAATAAATCTGAATATTTACTTGATAATATTTCAATTACTTTGCCAACTTTAGATGTATATTGGAATAGCTTTATAAATACATTTTTAAATTTTTCAAGTGATTTATTAAAAGATAATATCTTTGATTTATTTTTAACTGCACTTTCTCTTGCAATAATTAGTTCACTAAGTTCTCTTCTTAGTGTTACTATTTTAGAAGAGAAACAAAAGTCTATAAATAGTAATCCTGCTTTAGAACTAAAAGGACAAGGTCTTGGAAATATTATAAGCGGAATATTTTCCGGAATGCCAAGTGCTGGATCTGAAGCAAGAGGGTTAAGTAATTATAACTCAGGTGGTAGAACTAAAATATCTGTTGCAGTTCATTCTTTGTGTCTTTTTTTAATTGTATTTATTTTTAATGAGTATTTACTTTATATTCCTGAAGTTGTTCTTATTGCACTTTTAATTCATATTGGTTTATTTATGACTTTTCCTTTATTAAAACTAGGAAGAAATATTTGTATTTCTTGTGCTAAAAATAAAGAAGGAACTCTTGGGGATTGCATAAAAGACATTATTCAAACTTTTATGGTTGTTGCAGTTATGTTATTTACAGCTTATATTGAAAATATTAGTACTTCTATTGTTGCAGGTTTTGCCGCAGCTTCTATACTTTTTATTTACGAGATGATGAAAAATACAAACTACAATGTAATTTCTTGTGATAATTTTCATTCAAAAAAGGTAAGACCATCTATTTCAATGAATACTCTAAAAGATAATGGCTCAAGAATAAAAATCATAGAACTAGAAGGTGCTATCTTCTTTGGTACAGCTGATGCTTTAAGAGATGTGATAAATAGTTTAGAATCACATTCTAAATATATAATTATTGATTTTAGAAAAGTTACAGAGATGGATATAACAGGGGCTCAAATATTAAAACTATGTGTAAAAGATCATCCTAATATTAGCTTTTATCTAAGTCATATTAGAATAGACGATGATACTTATCAGGCTTTATGTCCTATTGGTCTTGTTGGTAAAGGTGGTTTACCTTGGTATGAAAATACAGACTTTGCTTTAGAAGAAGTGGAAGAAGATCTATTATCATCTTTAAATATTGAAATAAGAGATGAGAATAGAGTTTTATCTTTAAATGAAATATCACTTATGAAAAACCTAGATAAAAATGAACTTGAGACTTTGGAAAAATACTTAGAGCTTAAAAAATATAAAAAGGATGAGTATTTATTTCAAGAGAATAATCCAAGTCTTGGACTTTTCTTTTTGAAAAAAGGAGAGGTTTCTATTTGGGCTAAACAATTAGAATCAAGTAATAAAAAAGATTTATCCCAAATTAGAAGAATCACTTTTACTTCAGGGGTTGTAATTGGAGAGATGGCATTTTTTGAAAACATAAAACATAAGGTAAGTGCAAAAGCACAAAGTGATATAGAAGTTTACTACTTAAGTAAAGACTCCTTTGAGAAGCTATCTTTAAATGAAGTAGTTTTAACTCAAAAGATTATGTTTGAAATTTGTAGTCATATTTCAAAAAGGTTAAGGGAAGTATCTTTAGAAGTTCAAGTATTAGAAAGATGGGAATAAGATGAAAAAATCAAGAGTTGTTCGAAATATTATAGTGTCTATATTTTTTACTTGGGTAGTTTACTCTTTTTATAATATAGAGTTTATTCGATCAAATGTAGGAGATAAAGCTTTTGACTTACTAAATGAATATTATCTATCTTCAAAAAGTGAAAAATTAGATGCACCAAATCTATTTTTATTTAAAGTAGATGACTATTATTTGGAGCAAAAAAAATTGTTAAATGATAGAGGTGAATTAACTTATGGGTATTTGTTTCCTAGAAATCACATAGCAGACTTTATTAAGAAATTTGATGCTCACTTAAAAAAAGAGATTGAAAATAAAGAAGATTATCCAAAGATGATGTTTATTGATTTTGATATGAGTTATAACTCTGATGTTCATAATAAAAAACTAACGAAAGATGATAAATATCTATTAGAGGTTTTAAAGCAAGACAGGCCATATAGTATATATCTTCCTAAAACATCAAGTTTTAATATTCTTGAATCAAGTAATGATAAAGTAATACAAGAAAAAATCAAAAATGGAAAAATAGTACTAGTATCTATCTCTTTTAAAGTTGCCGTTGATGATATAACTAGAAGATACGAGCCTTTTAGAAAGTACTATAAACAAGATAGCAAAAAAGAAGAGAATTATACTTTTGTCGGGCTAGAAGTTTATAAACAGTATAAGTCTTTAGAAAATACAAAAAATCAAGATGATTTCACCCAATCAAAAATCATCTATAAAGACTATCAAAATGATATAGAAAACAAAGATACAAGCCATAAAAGTTTTTGGCAAAACTTTAGAGCTTATAGTGCTTCTAAAAACTTAGACGAGTTAGTTCCAACAAAACTTTATAATAGTGTGATATATCTAGGTGGTACACACAGTAATAGTGATGATACTTTTTCAAAAGATTTTCTAGATAGAAAAATAAGTGGTATAGAAGCTCATGCAAATGCATTGATGACTATCTTTTATTTTGATGGAAAGCTTAAGGATTTAGATATTTGGCTTTCTCTTCTTATTATTACAATGGTAATATTTTTATGTGAATATGTTTCTTTAAAATATAGAAAACTCTTTTTTTTACTAAATAAAATTCCAGTAGTTAAATATATAGTAATAGATAAAGAAAAAATGTTTGTATTGTTAGTGTTTATTCTCTTGATATTAGTAAGTATATATCTTTTAAGTATGGCACTTTGGTTTAACTGGTTGATTCCTTCACTTACTATCTCTTTTGTAGCCATAATAAGACATATAGAAATTTATAAAAGTTTTGAGATAAAACTAGCTAAAAAATATAAAAACAGAATAAATATAAAAAGGAGAAAAATATGAAAATCTTAATTTCAATTGCACTATTAGCATCTCTATCTTTTTCACAAATGCTTAGTGTAATTAAAGGCGATGTGAAAATTAGTGTTAATAAAAAAGAGTATAACTTAGGAAAAGGTGAAAAAAAAGAGCTTGAGGATGGGGATAGTATTCTTTTTATAAGTGGTATTGGAAGAGTAATAATAGATGATATACAGCTATCAGAAAATACTAGAAAAGAGTATAAAGTACCAGTAAAAAGAGGCTATTTCTCCAATTTATTCAAAAAGCTAAAAGAGGGTGTTGTAATAGCTTATGTAGATACTCAAGAGAGCTCAAAAAATGGAGTTAGTACAAAAGGTGTAAAAGAGATAAACGATAATAGTAATATCATTTTAAAAGCAGATTCAAAAGAGTTTATAATAGCAAGTGAGCAGTTTGGTCCTCATCCTATAACAATAAAACTAAAAGATGAAAAAGGAAAAATTGTAGATACCTTTGTAAATGAAAATAATGATATTACTATATATAAAGTCTCATCTTCTTTTGTAAAAAATGGCTTTAAAATAGAGGTGTTTGATGGCTTTGATGAGGTCTTACTTAAGAAAAATATTGTGAAGAATTAGTATGAAGTATTTAATTTCTTTTATTGTAATTGTTTTTTTTACGGGGTGTATTGGGCATAAAACTATTCCTGGAACAGATACTGGAAGAATAAACTTTGGTCATATTCCTTATAAAAATGAAATGATATTTTTGGAGGTTGATAAAGAATGGAAAAATACATTTAATAAAAACACTATTTTATCTTCTGATAAAAAATACCTCTTTACAGTTTCTAATGAAAAAGAGATTGATATTTTTGATATTAAAAATAGAAAACTTATAAAAAGAATTAGAGCAGAAAAAAAATCTAATGATATGGGAAAGATATTATCTTTAGGATTAACTAATGATAATAAATATTTAGCTAGTTCAGGAATATTTGAAGATACTAGTAAGTATTTTTCTAATCCTGATAAAGTCTCTGAAGAAGAGTTATTGAACATGGGTGCGATTAGATTATATGATGCATCAAATTATAAGTTATTAAGACTACTGAAGTCACATAAAGGTCAAGTATCTAAACTTTTATTTACAAAAGATAGTAAATATTTGGTTTCTATATCCACAAAAAAAAGAAAGCTTGGCAAGCAAGAGATGATTCTTTGGGATATGGATAGTTTTAATGTGAAAAATAGAGTTAATATTTCTTATCAAATAACAGATGCAAAACTAATTAATAGAAATAAAAAAGTAATTCTAATGACAGCTTCTACTGATAAAAAAATCAGATCTTACGATTTAGAAGACTTTAAATTATTAGAAAAAGATAGAGGAAGAAAATCTTTTAAAATTTTAGCTTTAGGGAAAAATGAGCTTGCTGTATCTTATGGAAAAGATAAAAATAGAGTTTATATCTTAGATTATAATTTATCATATAAAACAGAAATTAATACAAATAGTAATCCTGTAGATATTAAATACTCTGATGATTCAAAGTTTCTTCTAGTAAGTAGTACTAATGGAGCAATTGAGGTTTTTAATAGAGAAACTAATAGCTTAGAAAGTCGTTTTGTAGAACATAAAAGAAATAGTTTAGGATTTTTTTTATCAGATAAAAAAATATTAAGTATTGGTGGAGAGAGCAATGAAATTCTTATTTGGGATATGTATTCTCATAAATTTGAGAAGATTATCTCCAGTGAAAAAGGTATTCAAAGTCTAGGAACAAAAGATTCTATGATAGCAATAGGAGATAGTTTATATGTTAATAATGAGAGAAAAATAAATAATAGAGGGCCATTTTCTAAATCCTTTGATTTAGAAAAAAAAGTTTTCAAAAAAGATATTCAAAATTTTAATACTATTCCTATGCAAGATAAGCTTTCAAAAGTTCAGTTAATTGCTTCATCAAAAAATGCTCCAAAATATATTGTTCGTATTTATAAAGGTGAAAAGCTAAACAAAGTACCTTTTGAAAATGGACAAAACTACTGGGCTTTTGGATTATACAACTATAGTCCAGTTGGAGTGGGTAAAAATGGAAAAGTAGAAACTCTAGGTGGAGGAATTAAGTATTTAGGTGCAAAATCTTTTATGCGTACCTTAGCTATTTATGATAAATTTTTGATTGCATCTGGAGATTCTGGTGTTATGTATTTTTGGTTACAAACAAAAGAAGATTTTTCAAGAGTCAGAAGATTTCATCCTAAGTTGAGTTTGTATATAAAAGATAATGAATGGGTATTATGGACGTCTGATGGTTATTTTGATTCTTCTGAAAATGGCTATAAAAATATAGGTTTTCACCTAAATCAAGGGCATGACAAAGAAGCAAAATGGATAGGAATAGAAAAGTTATATGATCATTTCTATCGACCAGATTTAGTAAAACTTGCTTTAAAAGGTGAGGATATAAATAAATATACAAAAGGTCTTTCCTATAAAGATGTATTAAAAAACCCACCACCTAAAGTATCAATATTAAATAAGAGTAAAACAACAAAATCTAATAAAATTAATATGAAATTTAAGGTAAACCAAGTTGATAACGGAGGCGTAGGACTTATTAGAATATACCAAGAAGGTAAGTTAATAAGAACTATAGGAAATGGAAAAGTAAGTAGAAAAGCTGCAAATGTCATAGAAGAAATAGAGACTGAAAAGTTAGAAGAAAAAGCTAAAATAGAACAAACTAAGTATTTAGAAAATATTGATTTAATTGCTTCAAAATCAATAGAAGGTACAGTAAATGAAAAAGAGCTAGTTCAAGAAGTTCTTTTAAATAAAATATCAAATAAAGAAGGTTTATTTCACTTACAACTACCATTAAAAGCAGGCAGTAATACTATAGAAATAGAGGCTTTTAATAAAACAAACACAGTATCAAGTATTAGAGAAAAAATACAAATTACTGCAAAAATCAAAAAAAGAAAACCTATAATTTATGCAATTGTTGCAGGAGTAAATGAGTTTGAACAAAATAGAAGATTTAAAAATCTAAAATACTCACAAAATGATGCAAAAGCTATAAAAAAAGCACTAGAAACAAAAATAAAAGAGAAAGTTGAAGTTATATACTTAATTGGAAAAGATTTAACAAAAGAAAATCTTCAAAAAGCAGTTGAAAAAATCAAGAAAAAAGCAAAGCTTGAAGATAAAGTTATATTTTATATCTCCACTCATGGTAAGGCAATAAAAGGAAATTTATATCTGATTCCACAAAACAATAAACAAGCTAGAAATTGGATTAAATTTGAAGAATTATTCAAAGAAATACAATCTATAAATGCACTTGAACAAATATTTGTAGTTGATGCTTGTGAGTCAGGAAAAGCAAAAGATATAGTTGCTTCTATTTATGATTCAAAAGCTTCTGTATTAGCTAAGAGTTCAGGAGTTCATGTACTACTTGCAACTACAAAAGGTACTTATGCTTTTGAGCATTCAAATCCAAATGTAAAACATGGGGTGTTTACAAACAATATTTTAAAAGCTTTAAATGATAAGTCAACTGATAAAAATAGAGATAGAAAAATCTCAGTAATAGAGTTATCAAAAACGTTAAAAGAATCAAAATACACAGTAAAACATCAGTATCCAGTAATTAGAAATGTTGGATATGACACAAAAATTAGAGATTTAAAATAATTAAGACAGTACCTTGTCTTATTGCTATAGTAAAATTCAAAAAAGAAAGGACATAAAATGGCAAAATATACAATACAACACGAAGGAAGTGGCTTCGTAGCCTTAGATCAATATTCTAACTTAGAAGATGCAATAGAGGCTTCAAAAAACAAATCTAAGCATCAAGATAGGTATGTGAAAATTAGAGAAGATAGAATAGGTGGATATGTGGGATATTTTTATAATGGTGAAGAAGTAAGTGGAAAAAATTTTTAAAGGGAAATAAATGAAATTAAAATTATTATTATCAAGCTTATTATTAGGAACAACACTGTTTGCTGGACAGTTTGATGTAGAAGTAAATCAAGTACAAAGAGCACAAGCAGCAAAAGATCATCTTTCTTCTGCTGATTTTATGTTAAATAAAGCATATAAAAAAGTAGTCTCTGTATTAGATGCTAATGGTAAAAAAGAGTTAAAAACAGCTCAAAGAGCATGGATAAAATTTAGAGATGCAAGTGCAAAAGTTGCTTCTTCTAGATATGCTGGTGGTTCTATTGCTGGATTGATTAGACTTCAATCTTTAATTGAAATCACAAATGATAGAACAGCACAACTTACAAAATTACATTTAGATTTAACTACAAACTAAAATATACCTCTTCGAGGAGGTATATTATCTCAATGAAAAAAAAGTAAAATACAAAAACACAAAAGTATCGTAATAACTAGAAAAAGTTGAATACTTCTATATGTCATTATTCATCTACTTTTAACTCTTTTTTTATTTTTATTAAAGAGTTCTTTTCTTGCAAAAAAGTAGTAGCTAGGCTATATGTAAAAAATAAACTTAAAGCTATTATTAAAAATTGTTTCATGTTATATCCTTTTTGTTGTTTTAATTAAATGTGTTATAAAATTATAAAACTATAAGAGGACAACATCTTGTCCAAGAGATGGAATATATGGAAAAAGATTTTACAAAACTAAAAAAGAACCCAAATAAAGAGAAGTACACAGACTCAATACTTACAAGATTAGTAAAAATATTACAGATGTTAAGTGAAGAGGAACTTCCAACAAAAGAAAGATTGATGGAAGAGTTTGATGTAAGTGAAAAAACCATACAAAGAGATATAAAAAGATTACACTTTTTTCCTATTGAAAAAAATGAGTTTAAACAATATCACTTTACAGAAGGTTTCTCATTAAACAAAGCAACATTAAAAAATGATGAAATGCTTTTTGTATATTTATCACTTTCACAAATAAAAGATATAAATAAAAACTTTGAAAAAACAACCCATGATATTTTTTCAAAGCTTTTAACTCCAAGATATACAAGTGCTTATCATATAAAAGCAAACTCTTTTGAGAATATAGATATTGATTCACAACTTTTAAACGATATTGAAAATGCAATATCTTTAAAAAATACAATTTATTTAGTTCTTCCTAATAGAGAGTTTCTTCTTGAACCATATAAAGTAGTAAGTTTTGATGGGATTTGGTATTTATTTGGAAGAGATACAGAAGATGAAAAAATAAAAACAGTATTTATTCATCAAATAAAAAATATGGAAATAAGAAAAGAAAAGTTTGATTTAACAAAACCAGTAGATGAGATTTTGGATAATGTTCACTCAGCTTGGTTTGATGATGGAAATAGCATGAAAGTAACTATAAAAGTTCATGCAAATGCAGCATTTAATTTCAAACTAAAAAAGATACTTCCTTCTCAAAAAATATTAGAAGAGTATAAAGATGGTTCTTTGAAAGTAGAGTTTTGTGTGACAACGGAAGAAGATATTGATAATACTATAAAAGCTTGGATCCCTGACGTTGAACTTCTAGCTCCTAAAACTTATAGGAATAAGTTAAGAAAAGAGCTAGAAGAGTATTTAAAATTGTATAAATAAGAAACTTTTATCTCTTATAATTTCTTTAGTTTCGCATAACCTGTTCTAATAAGTTTTAGAAGAGGTTTTCTGTATGAACTAAATACATACTTTTTGATTTCGTATGCAAGTCTACCTTTTACATTTACAAGACCCATTAAATCACCTGCTGCGTATTTACCACCAAGAGCAATAAGAATACCATCAAGTTTTGGTTTACATTGGATTAATCCTCTATCTGCAATAGTATTTAAGATATTTTTCCCTGCATTTGTACCTGAAATTCTAGCAATAGTAACATTTGGAGGCATAATCTCTCCATCTTTGTTTTTAATCTCTGCAACATCCCCAATAGCAAAGATATTTTTGTGACTTGGTACTTGTAAATAGTCATTTACTCTAATTTGACCTCTACCATTTGTATCAAAGTCTTCTAATCCTTCGATTTTTGAAGCTTCAACTCCACCTGTAAAGATTAAGAATGAGTGAGGGATTTTAGTACCATTTGAAAGGTGTGCATATCCATCTTCTAACTTTGTAAGTTTTGTAGATGTGATTACTTTAATTCCTAAAGATTTTAATCTTTGGTGTGAAATATTAATCAGGTTTTGTGAAAGACCTGGAAGAATAGTATTTGAGCTAGAAATAAGTGATATTTTTAAGTTATCACAAGAGAAGTTACCTCTTTTAAAGAACATCTTTGAGTTGTATGCCATTTCTGCTGCGATTTCTACCCCTGAAAGTCCAGCTCCTACAACTACAATATGTGTATCATCACACTGTTTTGCTTCATCACTAATCTTTTTGAATAGTTGATTCTCAAAACTTTGTTTAAAGAACATTGCCCAATGTAATTTTTTGATATCGTGAGCGTTATTTAGTCCTGGAATTTGAGGAGGGAAGAAAGTTCTTGTTCCTGCTGCCATTACTAAATAGTCGTAAGTTACTATTTCTTGCTCTTCTGTATATATCTTTTGCTCTTCTTTGTCTATGTTTCGCACTTTTAAGTTTTTATACTCAACATAGTCATGGTTTAATCCCATACATAATGTAGTCAAGTCAATAGTTACATCTGCAATATTTGATTTATTTGCAATTAAATCATAAACTTCTGGTTGTAAGTTATGAAATGTATGTTTATCTATCAATGTTATTTGAATGTTCTTGTTTTTTGCTAACTCTCTAAGTGCATATATCCCAGCATATCCACCCCCAATAATTACAACTTTTTTCATAAAGTTTTGTCCTTTAATTTATACTATTTTATTTACAGTCTTCTTTTTATTCCCACATGAATCTTAATAACAATTTCTTTACTTTTTACTATTTAATCCCGAGTAATTAAGTAAGAAATAAAATCTGATAACCCAATCCATTTGGGGAATATTACACAAAATTTATAGCCTACATGTAGCGAGTTTTGAATTTATTTCTTATTCTATACTTAGGCATTTTAGGGTAATATAAAAACATGTATAATTTATAAAATTTATTCACTTGTGTATATAAATGTTACTTATAAAGATTTTTATAATGAGTTATATTACACATACCTAATTTACTTATTAAACTAAGCTTATACATTTAAGTTAATAAGTTAAAATAATCAAATATTAATAGGAACAAATATGAAATTCGTAGGAGCACATGTAAGTGCAAGTGGTGGTGTTTTTAATGCCCCTATAAATGCTAGAAATATTGGTGCAAAAGCTTTTGCTTTATTTGTTAAAAATCAAAGACAATGGAAAGTAAAAGATTTTGAAACAAAAGTTTTAGATAAATGGTTTAAAGAGTTCGAAGAGACTGGAATAGAAGCAAAACATGTATTACCTCACGACTCATACCTTATCAACTTAGGTCACCCAGAAGAAGAAAAAAGACAAAAATCACTTGATGGTTTCTTGCATGAAATTCAAAGATGTGAGATTTTAAAGTTAGATAGACTAAACTTTCACCCAGGTTCTCATCTTAGAAAGATTACAGAAGATGAATGCCTAGATAGAATAGCTCTATCTTTAAACCAAGCAATTGATGCTACAAATGATATAAAACTAGTTATAGAAAATACAGCTGGACAAGGTTCAAACTTAGGATATAAGTTCGAGCACCTAGCACATATTATAGATAAAGTAGAAGATAAAAGTAGAATTGGCGTGTGTATAGATACATGTCATATGTTCACTGCTGGATATGACATCAGAACAAGAGAAGCATACGATAAGACATGGAAAGAGTTTGATGATGTAGTTGGACGAGAATATCTTATGGGTATGCACCTAAATGACTCAAAACCAGAACTTGGTTCTAGAGTTGATAGACATGATTCTCTTGGAGTTGGAAAAATCGGTTGGGATGCTTTTAAGTTCATCATGAATGATGATAGAATGGATGATATTCCAATGGTATTAGAAACAATAAACGAAGAAATTTGGCCTGAAGAAATTCAAGCTTTATATGATTTAGTAGAAAAATAAAAAATCTAAGGATAATAAATGTCAAAAATTGGAATTTTAGTTGCAAGTGCAAATAACAACGTAAACTTAGCAAACAAATTACAAGAATTAGCTACACAAAATGGTGTAGAATCAGAGCTTATAAAGTTAGTAGATTTAGACTTACCTTTATACTCAACAGTAGAAGAAGAAAGAAATGGTATTCCTGATACTGCAAAAGAATTAGCCCAAAAGATTTTATCTTTAAACGCTTTTATCGTTGTAGCACCTGAATATAATGGAGTTATGCCTCCTGTATTAAACAATGCAATGGCATGGACTTCAAGAGCTACTAAAGACTGGAGAGATGCTTTCAATGAGAAAATCGTAGGATTAGCAACTCACAGTGGTGGTGGAGGTGCTAAAGGTCTTCAAGCTATGAGAATCCAGTTCCAACATCTTGGAGCAAATATCTTAGCAAGAGAACTTTTAACTACATACGAAAAACCTCTAAATGAAGATAGCGCAGTTGTTATGATAAAACAACTAGAAAAACTTTCAAAAGCTTAAGAAAAATCTTAAGCTTTATGGAGATGGTATTCTTTGAATACATATATCTCCATTTTTTAATAAAACCACACTTACATCTTCTTCACTTTCAAAAACTTCATATAAATTTACTAATTCTCTAACTTCAATAGTAGAGGCATAGCTCTCAGGAGACTTTTTGATAATAAGTAGTTCTTTTCTGACTTCATAGTTTCTATAACAAATGTTTAGTGGGATTTTCTGCTGAGCTAGTATCGATAATAACTTCTTCACGGTAAAGCCTTGT
>Ga0193960_1000099_pt1 | contig 37107 bp, 28 predicted proteins | sample FB_3_MG_FD_140338 | JGI IMG/M metagenome (GOLD analysis project Ga0193960, IMG submission 140338) | Microbial mat bacterial communities from the Broadkill River, Lewes, Delaware, United States - FB_3_MG | ecosystem: Environmental > Aquatic > Freshwater > River > Microbial mats | place: USA... | reverse complement strand
TAGGCCAGCTATTGACGCGAAATTTGCCTTGAATTAAGAAAAACTATCAAGCTAGAGATATATCAAAATAATTTTTACTGGTATTTCAATTTGTTAACTATCTCTTAAACCGAGTTCAGGTTAACTAACTTCATCTTAAAGTTGCATCACTCTTTTTAGTAAAGCAACTTATAACATTGAATAGATTACGCCCCATGACAAGAAGCAAATAGCCAATGACTTTGTGGTTAACTACAACAATAGCTTTCTGAGCAGTTGCCATTAAAAGTCACCTTTGCTCGCATCATTTTGTACAAAGATAAACAATTTTAAACACAAAAATTACCAATTATATTTAATGCTAACCTCAGCATTACTTGGTTCGCCAAAATACCCCTGATTATAAAAATCAATGCTTGAATAGTATTTTTCATCAAACACATTATTTATATTAGCAGTCAATTCCCAATCGCGAGCAAACTGATAGCTAGCCATCAAGTTCACCACTGCATAACTATCTTGAGTAAAGGTTTCTCCATTTGGTCCTGCACTAGGATTAGTCATTTTACTTTGCCAATTAGCATTAACGCCTAATTTTACTGAAGTTGATACCTTGTAAAGTACGCTAGCCTTCAGCATGCTTTTAGGTAAGTAAGTAGCATAATCTGAACCATCAGCATCTTCAGCTTTATTATGTGTGTAACTAAAGAAAATGTTCAACTGTTCGGTTGGCTTACCATTGAACTCTACTTCGTAGCCTTTACTTTTGGCACCTTTTACTCCAATAGAAGGAAAAATAGTCGTGCCTGGTAGAGGATCAGCATTATTAGGATCTGCTATCGCTAAATTATCTTCTTTAACTTCATAAATAGCAATACTTGCACTCAGCGCTTCGTTAAAGAAGTCACCTTTAATACCCAACTCAATATTAGAACCTTCTACAGGCCCAATCTGCTCACTATTTACATCACGAGCATCCTGTGGCTGAAAGATTTCAGTATAACTTGTGTATGCCGATATAATATCAGTTATGCTATAAATCACACCAACATAAGGCGTATTAACATTATTATTTTCATATTTACTGCTAGACCAAGGAGCTATCGATTCTGTATCATAATTGGTAATGCGGTTACCTAAAATAGTAGTTAAATTGTCTGTCAGGTTTAACTTAGCCGCAATATAAACACCCTCTTGTGTATGGGTGTCGGTTGTGGAATATTGTGGAATATTATCAAAATTTGGCTTTGCTACACCATTACCCCAATCATACAGACTCGGAACAATTAGAGTATCATTTGTACCATATGAAGAGGCGTCTACATCTTGCTTAGCATAGAGCGCGCCAGCCGTTAACTGATGTTCTCTACCAAATAACTCAAATGGCCCAGAAGCAAGCACACGAAAAGAGGTTTGTTCACGATCAGAAACATAATGATTCGGTGACGTACCAAGCCCTTCACCAGTTGCTTTATCTAAATATCCAGAAAAATACAACAGGTATCCATCCATTTCTCCTTCACGGTGTTCAAGATCAACTTTTATATCCCAACCATTATCAAAAGCATGTTCCAATTGCAAAAATGCATTAGTACTCTTACGCGCCCAGCTATTCCATGACGAAGCCGTAGTCGTACTCACAGATAAATCATCGGTCTGACTACCATCAGAATAAAATAACGGTAATGCACCCCACATACTTCCTTTGGGATTACGTTCACTATAGTCCGCACCTACCGTCACACGGGTATCCATTGTTAAATCAGCCGTAACAACAGCGTATAACTGAGTGTTATCTTGTTCTGACAGATTTACATAACTATCGCCCTGTTCGTGTGCTATTGCTACAATACCTTTTACATCACCACTTTCACTCAACGTTTGCGAATAGTCGCCTTCTAAACGAAAATTACTCCACGAACCAAGGCTTACTTTAGCATAGCCACCATCGTCTATTCTTGGTCGTTTTCGAATAAGGTTAATAGCTGCAGAAGGTTCACCCGCTCCTGTTAACAAACCCGTTGCTCCACGAACTACCTCCACTCGTTCAAAAATAATTGAGTCAGCCAGAGCCTCACTAAAAAAACTATTATAGGAAATTGGCACGCCATCAAATTGAAAGTTTGTTACATTACGACCCCGGGCACGAAAAAAGAAACGATCAGTTTCTGCCTGTTGCGCCTGAATCCCTGGTGCAAATTGCATAACATCTGCTACAGTATCAAGCGCAAAGCTGTCCATAAATGTTCTATCGATAACCGAAATAGATTGTGGCGTTTCACGTAAAGTTAAAGGAAGACCAGTGGCTGTTGTTGCCCGATCTAAAGGACTTCCCATCACCTCTATTCGTTCAAATATTTTATCTTTTGTTGCTTTCTCTTTATTTTCTACATCATCAGCCTGAGCAAAAGTAACCAACGGAAGTACAGCCGAGCCAATAACCAAACTAACAAGCTTTTTAGTAACGATATTCATTATTCATCCAATATTTAGTATTGTGTTTTATTTGTTACATATGATAATGATAACAATTCTTATTATCAAGTTATTACTCATTTTTATTGTGGTGATAGAACGTTAAGAAATACTGAACAGTGCGCAACTAAATTTAGATAATATGTGTCTAACAAAAATGAAATTGCTAATTCTTTCATAGCGCTTAATATTACTGTTAAAATGATAATGATTGTTATTAACAAAAGTTATTGAGGCTATACAGTGTTAAAAATAAAAGTTTTACTCATCGAAGACGATACTACTTTAAATAATTACCTTACCGATTTATTAACTAAATCAGGGTACATTGTTGAACAATGCTTTGATGGTATTAGTGGATTAAAGTTAGCGCAAACACATCAACATCAGCTTATTTTACTCGACAAAATGCTCCCTAAACTAGACGGTGTTTCACTGCTAAAATCATTAAGGGAGACGAGTCAGCAACCCGTGATTATGATTTCAGCAAAAGGTGCAGAAGAAGAAAGAATTTTAGGGTTAACGCATGGCGCAGATGACTACGTAGCTAAACCATTCAACAGCCAAGAACTACTACTCAGAATTGAAGGTTTGCTTAGAAGAAGCCAACCGCAAACACAAGCGAAAAGGCAGGTTGAAATAGCTATTGATGGTTTAACCCTTAATGCTGCTAAGCAGCAAATTTTAGTAAACAATAAAGAAGTGGAATTTACTACAATTCAGTTTAAATTGTTATGGGAGTTAATTTCACAACAGAATAAAATCATCAGCAAAGCAGATTTATATCAAATAGTGTTAAATAAAAAACTAGGTGCCTACGATCGAAGTTTAGACATGCACTTAAGTAGAGTACGCCGAAAGCTTAATGAGGCTAACTGGTTAGGCGAACGCTTACAAACAGTTCACGGAAAAGGATATTGTTTTAAATGAAGCGTCAATTTCTTTGGAAGTCATGCTTAATTATTGCTACAGGCTTAGTCGCGTTTTTTTACATTTTAAGTGTTTTAACGTTAAAAACTGAAGAAGGTATGAGTTTTATTGCTAAATCTGATCGCCAGCAATTAAAAGCATGGGCTAAAACAGCAGAAGCGCTGTATTTGTCTGGAGACAAACTAGCATTAAACCAATGGATAACAGAGCTAAAACAAAAAGAGAGTACACGAGTATCTATCGCTAGCTTTAATATTGAGAATATAGCTGGTGAAAACATTAATGTTGATACTGTAGAAGCTTATCATTTTGGTCGCAACGTTGATTGGAAGATACATTTATACTTTGAACAAAACCCAATAATGGAGTTACCCTTTTCAAAAGCTAAAGGTAGCTTTTTAATAAAACTGCCAGATCGCATGAGACCTGGTGAATATTGGTTAACCACTAAAATTGTTTTGCAAATAATATTGCCTATGACAATTTTGATAATACTTTCAACATGGTTATACAGACACATTATTACACCGTTACATCAACTTGAAAAAGCAACGTCAGCTTTTAGCAAAGGTAATTTTGACGTTAGAGTTAAAAAACTACTAGGTAATAGAAATGACGAGCTTGCTCATTTAGCCGCTACTTTTGACCAAATGGCTAGCCAAATAGGGGAATTAATAGCAAGCCAACGGCAACTTATTTCAGATTTATCACATGAATTACGAACACCATTAACCCGCCTAGACATAGCCGTAAATAATTTTGAAATGGACAATAGTCATCAACACCTTGAACGCATTTCTAGAGAATCTGTCTATATCCGTAAGCTAGTTGAAGATACATTAACATTAGCATGGCTTGACAATGAAAAACCTATTATTCAACGCGAACATGTAGATTTAGTCGATTTGTTAGATGTTGTTATTGATGATGCTAAATTTGAATTTTCAAATCGAGAATTAATACTTGAAACTCCAAACAATGCGATTATTAGTAATAGTAGCCATCAGGCACTTTGCCCAGCATTAGAGAATATCATTCGTAATGCATTGCGCCATACTCCTGTAGGAAAAAAAGTTACCGTAAAATTAATAAAGCAGAATAATAATTATTGTATTGAAGTAATAGATCAAGGGCCAGGCATAGCAACGCAATATTTAGACAAAATTTTTCGTCCTTTTTTTCGAGTAGAAAACTCACGTGAAGCAGGAAATGAAAGTTTTGGTCTTGGCCTTGCCCTAGCAAAACGTCTGTTAAATAGTGTGAGAGCTAATATATCAGCAGAAAATCATCATGCTGGCGGCTTAATGGTATTGATAACAATTCCCATTACATAAATGTAACAAATGTAAAAGTTGTATAAATACACGGCTTAAATGGTAATAATTCTCATTAATATAATTAATCGGGAATTAACCATGGCATTTAAATCTAATAAAAAACAAGTATTTCGAACGGCACTGATAAGTGTTAGCGTTATAACAGCCCTTGTGAATACTAATGCATTAGCTTCTCAAGTAGTGAATGAACAAGACACAAAAGCGATTGAAAAAATTACAGTAGTTGGCGCTACAACCAATACAAAAATAACCCCAGATCAGCTTGAAAAATATCAAGCAAACGATTTAGCAGATATATTCCGACAAACACCATCAGTAACCGTTGGTGGGTCTTTAGGCATAGCACAAAAAGTTTATGTTCGCGGTTTAGAAGACTCAATGGTCAATGTTACTGTTGATGGTGCGCCACAAACAAGTACGTTATTTCACCATATTGGCCGTGTGTCAATTGAACCTGAACTATTACAAAGTGTTGAAGTACAAGCGGGTGCAGGTGAAGCTACGGCAGGCACAGGCGCTGTTGGTGGTGCTATTCGTTTTAAAACTAAAAGTGCTGATGATTTACTAAATAAAGATGAACAGTTTGGTGGTATGGCTAAGCTGAGTTACTTTTCAAATAGTGGCCATAAAGAAAGCCTTTCTTTATATGGTAAAGCGACAGAAAAAGTAGGTATATTAGCCTCATTTGTAAATGTTAGCCAAGACAATATGGAAGATGGCGACGGTGAAGAAATCCCAGGTTCTGCTGCCGATCAAACGCTTGCTTTTGTAAAAATAAATGCTGAACTAACAGAAAATCAAGATCTTACCATTAGTTATGAAAGTCGAGAAGAAGAAGGCAAATTCGGTAAACAAACTAACTGGGCGCCATTAACTGATGATCCCTTATTTCAATCTTGGGGTGATCGTGAAACGATAGTGCTAAACCACACATGGTATTTAAATGAGCTAGTTAATTTAGAAACGACACTATATCAAACTGATTCATCGTTTAAACGAGAACTATATACCTGGGATGCATCAATTGAAACCACAGGGTTTGATATTCGTAATACCAGCGATTTTGGTGAACATTCTTTCACCTACGGACTTGAACGTAAAGTTGATAAAGTACATTCTCAATCTTATGAAGATTTTGGCGGTATTTATGATGAAAAAGGCACTGTCACTGGGCTATACATTCAAGATCACTGGCAATTAAATGATGATTTACTTGTCAGTTTTGGTGCACGTCATGATAGCTATAAATTAGATCATACTGGCGAATCAGCTAACTGGGTTAAAGTAGATGGTATATGGGTTGTTGAAACTAACAGTGATGGTGAGCCAGTAACAACAAGCGATTCATTTTCAACTAAAAAGCAAGACGGTTTTAGCACTAACTTTGGTATAATTTATAGTATAACCGAGTACCTTAAATTTTCGGTAAGTTACGCAGAAGCATTACGTGGTAGACAGGTAGCTGATGCATTTACTGTAGGCGAGCTAACCCACAATGAAAATTTAGAACCTGAAGAAGTTGACAATAAAGAGCTTGGTTTACAATACAATGACGGTACTTTTATTTTTGAAGCATCTGCTTATATTAGTGAAATTAATGATGTTGTATTTGATAAATTTAAAGGTAGCGAAGGTGTTTTTTATGAGAATATTGGCGATTTAGAATCAAGTGGTTTTGAATTAGTCATGGGGTATCAAGCAGATAATTTTGATGTTGTTATTAGTTACAATAGCAATACCGTTGAACTAAATAATGCTCCATTTGTGTGGCCAGATGCAAATGCCGAATCAGGATTTAGTACTGTTGTACTTGATGGTGTTGATTTAGCTGCATACGAATATGGCGGACTAGGTAATGCAGTTGGTGATTCTTTAAATGTAAACTTTAATTATGAAGTAAGCGATAACTTAGAAATGGGTTTAAACGTAAACCATGTTACCAGTTTAAATAACATTGAAGTGTTTCACCGTTCCATTGAATTAGGTTGGCTAACAGAAATAGAAACAATTGATAAGCCTAGTTATACCGTTGTGGATGCTTACGTTAAATATTCACCTATAGAGAACTTAACTATAGATATAGCCATTCAAAATTTACTTGATGAATCATACAGAAATCATGGCAGTGTTGCTGACTATGGTCAATTAGGTGAAGGGTTCGAGGGTTATAGCAGTGTTGTAGGTATTAAAGAAGCAGGCCGTGATATTCGCCTAACAGCCTCTTATCACTTCTAATCTACAATAAGTTTTATTTGATACTACAAAGCACGAATTTTTGATCGTGCTTTGGTCGTATTTTATGGCATATAGTCTTTAATCAAAACCACGCCTATCATTGGCTTTTTAGCATCCGCAGAAAATAAATAATATTATGACATTTATTAAAAATTACGCGAACTCAATCAACATTACTGCAAGAATTTTTATCGCACTAATTGGGGGCTTTATATTAGCTAACTTGGTGGCAATAATTATTTCATATTTACCTGCAGATAATAAAGTAGATGGTATTGTGATGGGTATGATGGTTAGTTTTATTATTTATACCATTACCGTTTTGGTTGTTTTTTCAACCAAAACGGCAAAAAAAGCAGGTATCAGTGTTGTTAGCGGTTGTTTAATTGCTTACGGCATTATAGCTTACCTTAATTATGGTAGTTAACTAATGAAACCACGATTTCGACAATCAATGAATTGGCTACATACCTGGGTTGGCTTTTCCTTCGGCTGGCTATTATATTTTATATTTATTACGGGCACTACGGGATATTTTGACAGCGAAATAGATCGCTGGATGAAACCTGAAATTACGGTTGTTGATCAAGTTATCAATCAAGATAAAGTCATTGCAGCAGCTGAACTGCAGCTAAAAAAATTAGCCCCAGAGTCTACACAATGGTATATCGGCTTACCCGCTTCACGGACACCATTTGTTCAAATTCAATGGTTACAATCAGCCGATGTAGAAAAAAATATATTAAGGAGTTGGCATAAAAGATACCTAGACACCCAAACAGGTGAAGCAAACGATGCAAGAAAAACGGCAGGCGGAGAAACCTTGTATCGCATGCATTATAATTTACATTATATACCTCAACTTGCAGGCTATATTCTAACAAGTTTAGCAACAATGCTAATGTTGATAGGTTTAGTGACAGGAGTAATTATTCACAAAAAAATATTTATTGAATTTTTCACTTTTCGAGCTAAAAAAGGAATACGGTCATGGCTAGATATTCACAATATTTTTAGCGTTTTACCCTTACCTTTTCACTTAATGATTACCTACAGTGGTTTATTACTTTTAATGGGCATTACCATGTCATCAGTAATCGATTTTCGCTACGGTGAAGGGCAACAAAACCATAGAAAGTTTTATAACGAAGCAAAATTAGACATTAAAGAGCAACAATACATTGATTTACCAACAGAAAGCTTCTCTTTAAAAACAGTGCTAAATGATGTCGCTATACGTTACAAAAACCATAAAATTAATTATATAGGGCTCATTGAACAAGGCAGTAAAAATGAGCAGTACGAAATATGGTTTGATAAATATGAAGGCATTCACTTAGTCTCAACAGTTAAATATCGTATTAATAGTAACAAAGTAGAAATTCAAACCGCAACAGAGAAGGCTGGCAGCGCAGCTCAAATATACGACTTATTTGAACATTTACATGAAGGGCTTTTTGCCAATATTTATGTACGCTGGTTATATTTTTTATCAGGATTACTTGGCGCAGGAATGGTCGCAACGGGCATCATTTTATGGATAAAAAAACGACAAATAAACAACCCCAAAAACAAGCAATTAAATGTTATTTCAGTTATAGAACACATTAACATTGGCATTATTATTGGTTTACCTATTGCCATTGCTAGCTACTTTTGGGCAAATCGGCTTTTACCTATAGACATAACAGATCGAGCTAATTGGGAAGTTCATTGCTTTTTTATTGCAATGCTTGCAAGCATCATTTTTTCTTTATGCCTTTCAACAAGAAAAGCATGGTTAAATTTACTTTGGTTTACAGCAATGATTTACTTAACATTGCCTTTAGTAAATTTAGTAACAACCGAGCATAATATTCTGTTAAGCATACAAAAAAGCGATTGGTTAATGCTTGGTTTTGACCTGAGTATGTTATTTTTTGGAATATGCTTTGCTATGGCTGCAATAATAGTTAATAAAACTAAAGAGCAAAAAAAGTCTACCCCTATTCTGGCCAATTTAAACACCAAGAAAAAACTAAAAGCAGCGGTGCATTAACTATGAGCATTTTAATTGAACTGATATTACTCATGTTTGGCTTTATTTTATTAAGTCTTTCGTTATCACGTCACTATAATAAGGTTCATAATAAACACTCGCAGCTATCAACACGTACTTTATGGATATTTAGGGTAAGTGGTTATGCTTTATTATTAACATCAATTATTTTAGGAATAAATTTATGGGGGTTAACTTTAGGGCTGGTTTATTGGTTTGCCAGTGCAATGCTAATTGCATTATTGATAACATTAATATTAAGCTTTAAGCCTCATTGGCTGTCATTCATTTCAGCTTTTAAAAAATAATAAGAGTGCTTAAACTAAAATAATAAACTGCAATTTAGGAGTCTAATCCATCACCGTGGTACCAGTGTGTACATTCAACACTCTCATCAGTACCACGCTAATTAAATTTAATATCTCTATTTTAAATACAACTGGGGGTTTTATTGTCTACAACTTCGGCTAGCGGTACGCTTGATAATGCCCAAATACTATTACGCTCACCATAATAAGCTCGGTGCTTCGTTTTACATGCGCTGTAGTAAAATAACCCTGAAAACACTAAAGCAACAAGCTCAACCATAACCGATGATAATTGATTAGTTTCCCACAAACCAAGACCGGGTATAACCAACGTTAATATGGTTGTTATTGGAATAAATAAACACGCTAAACTCATTAAATACTGTAAATTAATAGCGCTTTTTGCTGCCCCACAAGAAAAAGCATAAAGAAGTGATGCAAAAAAAACTAAGTAATAACAAGTTAAGTAGTGATTGTTAACTTGGTCACCTATTAAATTTAACCACTTACTTGCCAGTAATGTTATTGCAACCGCTAACATTGAACCTAGACATACACCAATAGTTAACGATGCCATAAATCGATTAGCTTTTGTCTGTACTGTTTGTTTTTGTCTACGCTTTTCTAACCACAGTAAATTACCGCTATAAAATAGAAACGCGCCTAATAAACCCATAATAAAATATAACCAACGCCCTAAATCACCACCATATCCACCAAAGTGTAACGAGAAAAAACTTGCAACTAATGGCGTATAAATATCCTTTTCACTCATTGGTATGCTGCTAAAAGTTACCTCGAAGGTATAGGGATTCATATAGATGAAATCCCCCGTACTATTACGCATCATTTCTTCTTTATTGACTATTGTTATACCCACCGATGGACGCGGTGAATTCAGTCCTGTAAACGCCATGGATCTAATTTCATAACCGTCTGTTAATTCATTTACTTTGTTAAAATAAGTATTAATAGAAGGTAACTGATCGATAGAATGTATCACCGAGGATTTTTTAGCTTGTTCAAAAAGTGGTTTATCACCATAACCCACGCTAAGGCCACCATAAAAAGCATCATGAAAAGCAAAGACAACAACGGTAATAGCTATAATAATATGAAATGGCAAACTAACAATACCAATAAGGTTATGACTGTCGAGCCAAAAGCGACTAGCTCCTTTATTTTTTCGCAAAGCAAAGAAGCTTTTTACCATGGTTGGTAACAAAAATATAACACCAGAGACTAATGCTAAAAAATAGAGAACTGCCGCTAGCCCTAAAATCAGAACACCGAGATCTTCATGCCCTATTTTACCTATAATACCTGCGGTGCGATGTAAGTTATCAATTAAGTCACCTAATTCATTACTCAAATTTGCTTGAGTAATTAGTTCGCCCTGTTCTGATAATGTTGCGTGTCTAACGGTATGCTTTAATTGCAAACCACGACCACCGCCTTCTTCACTCCAGATTAAGGGAGATAAATGTTCGCTAAAATTTATCGTAAAGCCCTGTTGAACCTTATCAAAAGTTGCTGAGGCTTTAGTAATTAACTCATCAAATTTATCTTTAGGTATTGGTGATAAATGATACTTTGAAGGTGTTGCCCAATGAGATATTTCTTTTTCAAACATACTCAAAGAACCAGCATAAAAGCCAATAAACAGAACTAACCCTGCAATAATTCCCGTCCAAGTGTGAATAGACTGATAGGTACGTAAAATATCACCACGAATTTTCATGCACCTGCCCCCAATAAGAAAAATACACCGTAAGCAAGAATATTTGCTAATAATAAATAACTCATCGCTTTCAAACCTGTTTTAAATAAATAGGTGAAACTTAAAATTAGCAACCAAATAGGGCTTATTAACCACATATTAAACTGCACTTTAACAGGAGCATCAATGCCTCCATGACCATACCAAGCAAATAGAAAGACCAACGCATAACTTAATGACAAACCAAGTATTATTCCCGCAAACGTTTTCGACCACCAATGCGGTTGAATTTTCTCACTTGCTAATAACCTTGCCATTATTCTTCCCCTTTATTTTTGCAAAAAAACTGATTTAATGTCACCAAAGGAATACCTACAAGTGCAACATTCAAGGTAAATAGCCAAGTAAATATTGCTGCGCTAACAACAAATAACTGCAGCCAGATCAATAAAGCCAATAAGCAACACACAATACCAATTAAGCGCCAGCTTTTAGTTAGTGGACGAGTAATGATGTGTTGGTTTTTGTTTGAAAGGTAGAGTAGCGTCGCCCCCAAGAGTGTTACCAATAACCCTAAAAATAGCCACATATGAATTTTTCCTCTCACAGAACATTGTTTACATCTCGTTATAATTCGCATCATTTGTACTGTTATTAAATGTTTATTGAAGCATATTCAGGTAAACAAACATCAGTGATAACGCCTGATAACGCGGGGTCAAATTTTAACGATGCATTTTACCAGCATTATAACGAATGACAATCATTTTTATTTGCATAAATATTTATGTTGGCGTAAATTAGCGCCCATTAAAATTATAATATTTCAACTAAATAAGATTTAAGGTTTAACCTAACATGAAAAGCTCAATATTTAACTTCAATACACTCTCTGCCACTGTACTTAGCATACTCTCCATACCCTATGCCTTTGCTGAAGATGATGCGGGTCAACTACAATCAATGGAACAAATCACTGTTTTAGGTGAAAAAGCAGAACGTAGTTTAAAAGACACAAGCTCATCAGTTTCTGTTATCACAGAAGAAACCCTAAAAACTATGCAAAGCTTAACCATGAGTAATGCCATTTCAGATATTCCAAATGTTGTCGTATTGTCAGGTGCAACGCCAGATATACGCGGTGTTTCGGGTAACGGTAGCGCCTCTGGGTTTAATGCTTTTAGCGGCGGTGCAAAAGCTCGCGTATCTACCCTAATTGATGGGATAGTTGAGCCTTTTGTTGCCTTTGTTACGGCTGACTCTGGTATTTGGGATGTTGAACAAGTTGAAGTTTTTCGGGGTCCACAGTCAACCAGCAATGGTCGAAATAGCATTGGTGGTGCAGTTTATATAAAAACAAAAGACCCATCATTTGATTGGGAAGGAGCAGCACGCTTAGGTTACCGAAACCAAGACAGTTATATAGACTCATCTTTTGTAATTTCTGGCCCATTAGTCAATGAAGAACTGGCATTTAGAGCATCATTCCAACGTCTTGACGGTGACACCGTTGACAATCCCATTATTTTTGAAAACAATCCCAGTGAACATGATCTAAACGCAATCACAACAAATAGATTAAAAACCAAATTATTGTGGAAACCCAAGGCTATTGAAGACTTCGCAGCGATGCTTACCTACTCAACCAATGATGAAAAAGGTAATTCAGGCCGTAAATATTATGCTGGCGATGATCCTTATGCTTTTGAACCAATTAACCCTACTTATATGGACACTGAATCAGAAACCATCAGCATAAAGCTTGACTATGTCATTAATGACTCTATCTCAATAGATTTTTTAGCCGCAATCATGGATTTTGAGTGGGCGATGAGTGTCTATGCAGAAACAGAGGCCACTGAACAATTTGTAAAAATGGATGAGAATAACACCACTGTTGATATGAAAATAAACATTGGAAATAATAATCCAGTAGTTAATGGTTTTATAGGCTTAGCATACTTTGAACGCGAGCAAGATTTTTATAGTGAAGGACAATTTCCATATAATGGTGATGATGCCAGCGAATCAGAAGCTATTTATGGCGAAGTCAGCTATAAATTTGCTGATAATTGGACAGTAATTGTTGGTGGACGAATTGAAAGAGAAACGCAAAAGCGTGATTTTTCGATGCCTAGCAGTAATATTTACAATGCTAAATTAGATAATAGCAAAACCATTAGCTTACCTAAATTAGTTCTGCAATATCAAATTTCAGATGAAACAACATTATCTGCCAGTGCTCGTCGAGGTTACAACGCAGCTGGCGGCGCGTTAAACTGGGCAACACAAACATATTATTATTACGACAAAGAAACCGTTGATACGTATGAATTTACGGTACGCAGTAGTTTAACTAAAGACGTAAATTTTACGGCTAATGCTTTCTTCAATAACTTTGACGGTTATCAAGCGCTTAGCTCAACGCGCGCCATTGTTAATATGGACCACGCGCAAACTTACGGTGCAGAGCTAGATTTATCAGCCATGATCACCGATGATTTTCAAATACATGCTGGCTTAGGATTATTAAAAACTGAAATTAAAAACGCTGGTGAAAATTATGCAGATGCTACAGGCAACGAGTTGAATTCTGCACCTGAAATTACAGCTAAACTTGGTGGAAAATACTGGCTAACTGATGAATTAAACGTTGGTGTTTCTGTTAATTATGTAGATGAGTATTTTGGTGATTTTGCCAATAGCAAAGAACGTATTGCAGGTGGTTATACCCTAACCCGTCTTAATATAAATTATACCACTGATAATTGGTTAATCTCAGCATTTATAAACAATGCACTTGATAAACAAGAACTTGTAAGTAATGAACCCATAGGAAGATCATACCCTAAAGGATACTCAGCCGTTGTTGACCCAAGGAATATTGGCGCTTCGGTCACTTACTCATTTTAACCCGATCCGTTTGACATAATTAACAACGGAAAAATGGCAATATTATGTAATATCATCAAATATTGCCGTTTTCACTATAAATGCAACAGTCTTATTTGCTTAACGGTCATATTTGAACATGGCTAATAAAACAATTTTAGCCTATTTAAACCGAAAAACAGGTTAAGTCTGTTGTCCATCCCAACGCTTTATCGCATGAGTATCTATATCAAACAAATCAAGCACTCTCGCTACGCTATGATTAACAATATCATCTACGGTTTGAGGTTTATTATAAAAAGCAGGCATAGGTGGGGCAATAATTGCACCTAACTGAGAAGCTTCATACAATAATTTACAATGCCCGGTATGCAAAGGAACTTCTCTTGGCATTAATACTAATTTACGGCGTTCTTTAAGCGTTACATCAGCAGCACGTACAATTAAGCTGTCAGCATAAGAATGCACAATAGCAGACAATGTTTTCATCGAACAAGGCGCAACTATCATACCATCCGCCTTAAATGAGCCACTAGAAATAGCCGCCGCTTGGTTTTTATTACTATGAATCACATCAGCAAGCGCCTCAACTTGCGAAAGGGTATAATCTGTTTCAATACTTATATTTAACCGTGCGTACGAACTCATCACTAAATGCGTTTCCATACCTTCAACCTTTTTAAGCATTTCCAATAAGCGAATGCCATAAATCACACCGCTTGAACCGCTTATACCTATAATTAAACGCATTAATTAAGCCCCATAAAAAAACCAAGTCTATGAATGTACATAGATTTCACCTATGCCTATCATAACATAGGCTACTATACTTAATGATAATTTAACCTGCTATACTTTCTGAATATACGCTAAGTATTATTCTAAAAAAAAACTTAAAGTATTGAAGAGACTAAAATGAACATTATTTTACGCCCCGCCACGAATTTAATGAATAGGTTAACCTATTTACAAAAATTCGTTCTAATCAGCCTAATATGCTTAGTGCCTTTATTAGCGCTAGCATATATGCAATTAAATACTCTACATAAAGCTAAACTCGTAACAGAAAAAGAATTAAACGGTTTAACCGAATTACGTAGCACTTTATCTTTAGTATCACTTGCAGCTGAACGACGTGATTTAATATTAGTACGTAGCGATAACGCTAGCGTAAATGTTGAGCTTGATAAACGTATTCAACAAAAAGAGACTGATTATATTCAGCTATTAAAATCGATTGAAAGAAACATCGTAAACAATAACAATGCAAGTACCCTATCGTTAATTAAAAAATTAACTAATGATATCCAAGTTGATCATAGAACAGAGGCAACAAGGATGACCATGGCCGAAAAATTTGAAGTGTTCAATCAACCAGTATCGAATACTTGGGGGCTTGTTCGTGCTATAGCTAACGATACTGGCTTGTCTAGAGACCACAACGAAAAAAACTTCTTTCTAATGAAACTTATTATTGATGAGCTAGAACTCGCCATCAAGCACCAAGGTATGCATAGAGGATTCGCTAGCATTGCCTTTAAAACAGGCGGCTTATCAAGCCAATCTTTAGATGCGTTTGATGAACTCTTAGTCTTTTTAGAACAAGACGCTAAAAATATAGAATTGAAATTATATCCACTATCTAACGATAACCAATTAAAAAACATTAGCCATAACGTAGTAAAACAACTACAACTTGATATAGTCGCATTAGACGATATTCTATTAAATGAAATGTTTGATCAACCTTGGGAGGACTACTTTACTCACGGTGTAAAAGCATTAAAAATTATCAATGATTTTTTAGAGCAAACCATCGCATCTATCGAAGATGATTTACAAATAAGAGCCGCAAGTCAACTGCAAGACTTTTATATACTTTTAATTGCTTGTTTACTTGTTTTAGCCTTTGTAAGTTACCTAATGCTAGGCTTTAACATGTCGGTTAGACGTGGTATCGATTCTATTTTGATGGTTGCGCGCGATGTTTCTAAAGGCGATCTTACCGCCCAAGTAGTGCCCAAAAGCACCGATGAAATAGGGCAACTCGCTGAGGCATTTAACCAAATGACTCATAATATTCGTAACCTCATTAGTGAAGTTACCAATACATCTGACGTCGTAGTTACCCAAACATCCAAAGTCGATGATATTGCTAGCCAAAGTAACCAAGCCATTACATTACAAAGCAATGAAATAGAGCAAATTACAACAGCAGTAAACCAAATGTCTACTAGTGTGCAAAAAGTCGCTAAAACAAGTGCAGAAGCATCAGAAGTATCGATTCAAGTAAACAATGAAGCCAACACAGGAAACCAACTTGTCGCTTCTTCTTTAGAAAGCATAACGTTACTTTCAACCAATATTGACCATTCCATGAAAATGATTGAACTATTGGCAAAAGAAAGCGACGGTATTTCTGTTGTACTCGATGTAATAAAAAGTATTGCCGAACAAACAAATTTACTTGCGCTAAATGCTGCCATTGAAGCCGCGCGTGCAGGCGAACAAGGCCGTGGTTTTGCTGTGGTCGCTGACGAAGTTAGAACATTAGCCCAACGCACTCAACAGTCAACCCAAGAAATAGAACAAATAATACTGCGTTTACAATCAGGTGTTTCAGACACCTCACAATCAATGTCTATCAGCCACGAAAATGTTGGCAAAAGCGTTTCATGGTCGGAAGAAGTTGGTGAAGCATTAAATCGCATATCAGCATCTGCTCAATCTATTGTTAACTTTAATGCCCAAATAGTTAAAGCAACAGAAGAACAAACCACCGTTGCAAAAGAAATAGACAAAAAAATTACTGTAATAAATGACCTAACTAGTCAAACGGCCGTTGGCGCAAAAGAAACAGCACAATCATTAGACAACATGGTTACACAAACAAACCACCTAAAAGATGTTGTACACACGTTTAAAATTTAATCGCGATTTATTAATTGTTAGTTAAAAAAATATGTTCAGAAGATAAACGCAGTTATTATACAGATAAATTCTCTAATACGTTGTTAATTGATTATCATCTATGTCAAAGTATACAACTGCACTTATGATATAAAAGACGAGATTACACATGTTAAAATCAACAATGGTTACCCAACTCAACGCTCAAATTAATTTAGAGTTTTATTCATCAAACCTTTATCTACAAATGAGCGCTTGGTGTGAAGAAAAAGGCTTTGAAGGCGCCGCTCTATTTATGCGTAAACACGCCGATGAAGAAATGGGACATATGACACGTCTTTTCACGTATGTAAGTGAAACAGGTGCATTACCCATTTTAGGTGCAATAGAAGCGCCACCGCATGAATTTACCTCACTAGCTGATGTATTTGAAAAAACCTATGAGCATGAGTGCTACATTACTGAAAGAATTAATGCCTTAGCGCATCAAGCATTTACCAATCAAGATTATTCTACCTTTAACTTTTTACAATGGTATGTTTCTGAACAACACGAAGAAGAAACCTTGTTCAAAAGTATTTTAGACAAAATTAACTTAGTTGGTCATGATGGTCATGCATTGTTTTTTGTAGATAAAGACCTTGCAGAAATGGCTAAAAAAGGTAGTACAAGCATAATGACTGAAGGGGGCGCATAAAACCTCAGCCATAATGAAAAACATAATCCTTACCGACGTATTAATTATTGGTGCTGGCGCTGCAGGTTTAATGTGTGCAGCCACCGCTGGTTACAGAGGTCGAAGCGTTACCGTGGTTGACATGGGTAAGAAGGCTGGCCGAAAAATTTTAATTAGCGGCGGCGGTCGGTGTAACTTTACCAATGAGAATGCCAACCCAAGCAACTATCTTTGCCAAAATCCACATTATGTAAAGTCAGCATTAAGCCGCTCTCGCGATAGAGGATCTTAAACATAGCTCCACTTCCAAGCTAAATAAAGGGCATTGTCGCTCTAAATTGACTCAACGATGATTCAGTCCGCTTAAGTAGTTAGTCAATTCAATTCTGTACAGAAGCTATTTAAATTCCTCAAGCATTCATCAGCTAACGTAAGGCTGAAAAATTATGATTCTCTATTTTTTTATCTATTTATGGCCCTGATAAGTTAGGCTGCAATACAATCAAAATAAAGTAGCCAGAAGGCATTGCAGCATAATTAAAACCACTTCAAAAAGTATAAGCTATTAATGAACAAATTTTATTTCACTGAATGTTCCACAAACTGTGCCATGGTTATAAATCTCAATTGTTAGTGAACTAACATAGGCCAATTGCAACATAGATAACACACTTGACCCAGCTACGTCGTTTAAATTCATTCTATTGTCTACTGCATACCAAGCATCATCATTCATCTTAACCCATATTTCATTGAGGCCATCATCGTTTGCAGGTAATTGAACTTCACCCATTGACAATTCTGTTATTAACCCTCTTACTTTTGGTACGCAGCCTCCTACGTCATCTCCTGCATATGCTCGCTCAGTCATGATGGTTGTAGCAATCAAGGTCGTTAGTGTTATTACTAGAATTTTAAAGTGTTTCATACTATATCTCCAAGTTGTATTGTTTAAAAATTTATAATTAAATATTGATGTTTATATTGATTTCGTGACGTTACTCTCATATTCATATATTGAATTGCTAGACATTCAATATAAATATATGGGCAGAGAAAGAGGTTAACGATTCAAAATACTCATTAGCCTCCCGATAGATGTCGTATTGCATGATCGTTGGCGAAGGCTATTTGCGCAGTCTCTTGCTATCTCTTTTTTAAACGCATTGTAATCAACAACCCGAAGATTATCGGTGGTCGGAGCTTCAGCCAACAGTAGTGAAAATGCGTACTTTGGAATTCCAGTAAAAAAAGTCGCCGACTGCACATTAAGTTGAACTCCTCTTGGGTCAGTCGTTACAGCACTTAACCATAGAAAGTGTTGATTAACAGCAATTCTTACTTTCACTATCTCATTTCTAACTATTACATGTCCGTTGCCATAATCCTTTAGTGGTAATTCTATTTTGTCATACGACAAATACTGCATATCGGTATATGAGCCAAATTCCGCAGAAACATCTCGATGAAGTGTTACACTAGAGCTATCCCCATCAAAATTAAGCTGAGCAAAATCGTCCACAGGGTTTTCTTGTGAACGATTTAACTTTATATAAGCCTTATTTTGAGAGTCGATTAGTAGTATTGTGTCATAAATAACAATTTTAGAATCGTCCCGATCAGTTGCAAGAGCGTGTGTTAAACCATAGTCTGGAACAAATACGCCCGAGCTATTGCAATTCTCATGTATATCGTTAAATCCATCACAATCATTTGACATTACGTTTAATGAAGTAAAAGTACAAAATATGAATAAAGCGGTAACAAATATGCTTCTATTGTTATTTACGGTACTATTTTTAAAAATTGATATAATCATAATATCCTCAATCTAAAATGGATTCATAAACATCAGGACGGTCTGTGATAATGGCCGAGTTCTTAGCCCCATCTCTGCTAAGAATAAAAACAGGATCGCTTCTCAAATCGTCTTTTAAAGGATCAGTTTTATCAATATTGTTGCCAATAAACTTCCAATTGTACATTCTGCCAAACGTGCCGAGTGAGCCCATAGGATCTACACTCCATAGTGTTGCGCGGCGAGGGGATGGGTAATGCCTTAAAGTATATTTCTCAATATAATCTATAAGGTTTCTCGCATAAACATATTCATTTCCGTCTAAGCCGGAAAGATAATATATATATTTATTGGTCCAATGTTCTTTATTATAAATTTGCACTTCAAAAGTCATAATTGCCCGCTTATCTATACAAGGTTTCAGTGGAATGACATAGAGGTTGCAGATACCATTTCCCCAATGATCCAATATAGCGTCAACCTCTTCCCTAGTTACGTTAGCGTTTTTATTGAGTATTGGGCTCCATAAAACTTGGTTTGATAAACGCCTTAGAGCATGACGACGTGGCGGTAAACCAGAGTTTTTTATATAGTAGTCTATTTGATATGGCGTTAACTCGCTTTTAATTGTAATGTATCCTAGGGCATTTAATTCCTCAGCGGTGATCAGCGTTGAAAGAATTATTTCAGCATACTCATTTTCATCAGGATCATTTTTTTGCTCATCGGGTGGGTTTTTGGGGTCAATCGTTAACATCAGTTTGTTGTCTCGTGCATAGATAATGGCATCTCTGATAGATGAAATTTTGTCTTTGTCATCTGTTGAAAGATTGCCATTACGCTTGCGCATTTTATGTCCTGAAAGGTTATTTACATCTCTGGGAGCCACTCCACTTTCTCCACCGTATGCGTACATATCAAAGTAGTGAGACATTTTGATCTGATCCCCCTTGTAATATAAGCCATCGTCACTTCCCTTGGTTGTACTGCCGACCATGGCATCTATCTCAATAATTCGGTAACCCTGTTGTTTTGCTTTTATAAGCGCTGCCATAGTATTTTCGGCTGGACCTTCGGCTCCTATTCCTCCCCAAACACCGCGGTGTGGAATCAAGATAGGTTCAAAAGGCCCTAACTTGTTTGCCTCACGATCTACAACAAGCATATTGTTTAAAACAGCACAATACTGCTGATTATTTTGTTGCCCAGAGCAAGTTCCGCAAAGATGGCTATCGTTGTAAATTTTACTAAGCTGGTTTTGATCGGTAAAAGGGCCACACTCTTCTTGTGCGTAGGCAGGTAAGCCTACTTGAAAAATCAACCCCGTCGTCATCAGCATCAATGTCATTATTCTGCGATACCGATGCTTACAAAATTTGTACCTCATACCCCCTCCCAAGATTAACCTGTTAAATAAAAAAGTAATTAAATATTTTGCATTACCATTGAACTATCGACGTGCTAAATCAATATTTTAACTTTGCCAACATATTATATTAACTTAGGTTAAGTTAATATAATATGTTGGCAGATGCAAGAAATTAATTTTTTAGTAGATTAATGAGTAAGGATACAGATTACTCAATCTCAGTAATTTTATTTAATCTGTTATGCGAACAATGCATAGCTTAATTACGCAAATGTTTGTTTTCTAAATACGAGATAAGAAACTTCGGCTCATCTGTTTGGATTATTGTTACACCTTTGTCTATCCAAAAATCAAATACTTTGTTTGGATATTTGAGACCCAAAATATCATGTCTGCCCCCATTCCATTGCAGTGATTCAAGTTTGCCACGCAGTGCATCTATATAAAGGGTGTTGATCCAAAGGTGGCTGCCAAATTGTTTATTAAGTAAGCGAGTTTGTTTTGAAAACAAACTTCCTCCATCTTTTGTCAAATAACTACCATCTTTATAATCAGGAATGCCAACTACCATCTCCACAGCTTCAGGTTTTAGTAACTCATAGGTAGCTTGAATATCGGCAAAAGACGAAATACGTTTATCACGGAGCATGGGCATGAAGTCTACTTTGAAAGGTAATGCGTCTAAAAGCCGTTTGATTTTTACTCGCTCATCTGGAGTATCTGACTTACCTTTAAGAATGATGTGGTCAAGCACCCCAAATTTATTCGCAATGTTAAGCGTTTCACTGAGTTTTTCTATATCCAATTTGGGATCTAGATTAACCATTATCTTGCCTTTGACCAATTGATACACTTGCTCTAAAGAAGGAATTTTATAGTGTGTTTTTTCACCTGTTACCTCATTAATAAGATTAATCTTTTGCGACTCAGCAAACGTCATCTCACTTATCTTCCCACTACCGTTAGTTGTGCGATCAACTGTAGAATCATGTAATATAACGAAACGCCCATCTTTGGTTGCTCGTACGTCAAGTTCAACCATATCCACCCCTAATTCTATTGCATACTCAATGGCTGCTAGGGAGTTTTCCGGTTGAATAATTTGGCCATTTTCCATAAACGCCGCTCTGTGAGCCACAACAAACACATAACTATCACTTGGCGTTTGCCAATGTTGCATAATGCTCTTTACTTGACTGCCATACGCATTCACAGCATAAAAAATATTAACAATAAAAAAGAGATAAATTTTTAACATTTAAGATTCCTAAAAAAGTAATTAAATATTTGGTATTACAATTGAACTATCTATATGTTAAATCAATCTTTAAACCTAGTCCAATTAAATTAACCTAAATTAATTTAATTGGACTAGGTTTAATGTTATTTGTAAATAAAGAAATATGAATATGTATTATTTTGTTGATATATTTTTATTAACAAAACTAAGATGCAATAAACTATTTTCTCAGGTAAATAAACAACCAAAACGCGGGCTATTCAATCTAGGAAATCGAAATTTTTGCACTATGCGAACACGGCATAGCTTAATCAATCAGATATTTACTATCTAAAAATAAAATATTCAATAAGTGTTATCAAGTAATGCCCAAAAAGCGGCTCTTGTGAGCCGCTTCAATATTAAAATTTGTAAGCCGCTCCTGCCCAGAAAGATTTTCCATAATCTCTTGTCCAGTGAGCTCGCCCAGAATTTAATAATTGATTTTCAGCTTCATCTGTTAGATTTCGCCCTTCGATATATAAGACAATACCATTATTAAATTTATATTGACCCCTTAAATCCACGAAGGTCTGGCTCTCGACAAATTCATCATAACTAGCTGATGATGCACTTGAAGATACTTGACGTTTTCCCTTGTAACGCATAGCCAAGCGAATATCGAACCTATCAGGCGTCCAAAACAGGCTCACATTGCCAATATCTTTTGGTTGATAGAGTAACCCATATAATTCCCTTTCTTGATCTTGGCTAGTCTCAATATTGAATTCACTTTCAATATGAGAATAGTTTGCAGAAATACCCACATCTTTCAATCGTTCTGAAATTGCCCCAAAGCTATTAATCAATGCCCCTATTTCCATTCCATAGAGTGAAGTCTTACTTGCGTTGTCAGGCTGTGAAGTAGAGACGTTATACTCGCGGCCATCTATCATGGTGATTTCATTTGTTTTACGGGTGTAAATTTCATTGCCAATTGATTTATAGAAAGCGCCAACAGACAGGGCAACTCCTTGCTTAGGTAAATAATACTCAAGTGAAAAATCAGTATTTTTAACTTCTCGCGGTTTTAAGTTTGTATTTCCAGAGCTGATAGAAATTGTCTGGTTGGTGTCATCTATGTTTCTAGAGCCTCTAACGGCTAAATCACTATACTCAGCTCGGCCTAGCGTTTCGCTATAAGCCAATCGAAGTTTCAAATCGTCTTTTATCTTATAGTTTAATTGTAATGACGGCAGTAAATTGTCATATGAGCCTGACTGTGACGCGAGAACATAATTGGGTGTATTAGGATCATCATCTTTAAGCTGTTGACCGCCGGTTGAGTCTACATCGGTACTTTCGTAACGTAAGCCACCAATCACTGTGAATTTTTCTGATTTATAACGCGCCATAATATAAGCAGCATTGATGGTTTCTTCCACCTCAAACTGACTGCTAAGGCTTTCGTCTGCTTGATTTTTCTTGTCAATCCACTGGGGTTCATTATTAGCGAAATGGTTTAAAAACGCCTCAGGGTCAATAAATTGTTGGCGCTGACCAGGCATCAAATCCGGTTCAAATTGATTGGTAAAATTAGACAGCACATTAGTAAACGTAAATGCCTTGGTTTCGGCAGTGTTTGGACGATAATCATGATCAAACAGTTGATCCTGTTTACGCTGGTCAGTTCGAGTACTCATACCCGTTTTATAAGCCATGCCTTCATCGCTTTGCCAATTAAAGCTGTAGTCTAATTTTACTTGAGAAGCATCTTGGTTGTTTATATCGAATCTTGGACGATGAAATACAGGCGTGAATAACTCTGTATTAGACCAATTTTCTGGTGAATTAAGGTTGATAACGGGGTATTTGCCACTCGTGTCATAAGAGTAAGCAAACGCTGCTTTATCTTTATTTTGAAAACGAATTTGATAAAACGGGTTTTCACGGTCACCGCTCGCCTTAGAAGCCAAAAATTCTACAACATGTTCATCAGAAGGCTGATAACGAGCCTTTGCTGTGACACTTTTCAGGGTATTTTTATCGCCTTGCAGAAAATACATACGTTGAGAATTCGCACTGTCGACATCCCCTGAGGTCGCAGTGAGATTAGCTGGTATATCACCTTCATTCGCTCTGAAAATTGAAGTATCCCAACGTTGTTCTGTGTCATCTTCTGTAAACATATAAGACGATAAACTAAGGTGTAAACTGTCATCTTGGTTTCGATACTCTAACTTAACTAATCCACCGCTTCGCTCCATTTCATTATTATATTGATAATTTTGCACGCCGTGAGGGATTTCAACACTATTGGGTATCCCATCTTCGTATATTCGTGTCGTATATTGTTCAGTTTCACCTGAATCATTCACACGCTCACCAATGACTCGGTACTCATTGTAAGCAACACCCGGCAACCATGTCCCTCTGTTAGATGTCAAATAACTGGCTGAGACCACCACGCCAAATTGCCCATCAGAACCAAAATTATCGGCATAAGTAAGATTTGCCCGAGAAGCTAAATCATTATCCTCAGGGCTTTTGTCATGGTCATACTTTCCAAGCGCACCTCGGACAAAAAAATACGTATCATCGTAATCAAATGCACTACGTGTTTTGACGTTAATGTTTCCACCAATTGCGTTAGCATCCATATTGGCACTAAAGCTTTTTGATATGGTGGTGCTATCAATAACACTTGAAGGTATTATACTTAATTGTGTTGCTCTACCATTATTTCGAGTCGAAGGAACAATCGCTCCGTCAATTGATAGATAATTAAAATCTGAACGCATTCCACGAATAACAACAAATTCAGCATCACCATTTCGATCTTCTGTTGATATACCTGCAATCCGAGATAATGATTCAGAAACGGAAAAATCAGGTAATGAGCCGATTTCATCAGATGTAATACCGTCTAGTATCTGTTCGGCCTCATTTTTTAAAATTGCCGCCCGTTGATTTTGTAAACGCGTGCCTGTCACCGTAAGAACTTCTATAACATCAGTGTCTTTATCCATACTTTTATTAGCAGTTTGACCTAATACTAGCGACGATTGAGATACCAATAGTAAGCCAATACTCGTTGTAAATAAGTTTAGTTTAAAACGATTATTCTTCATTATGTGCTCCATATTTTTATATTTTGTCTAAATAATCAACATAAGTCGAGTGTGATAAATTACCCAGCTATTTATAACCTTAAAATGTTACAGTTAAATTAACTTAAGTTATATTAATGTAATAATATTTTTACATTAATATATAGAAATAGTGCTAGAATGGTTGTGTTATCTCGTTTTAACAAATGACTGATAACGATTAAAAAGTAATTAATTGGTTTATGGAATTGGTAATGACAAAAATAGAATTGAGTAAAAGCGAACGTTTGGTGCTTGAAATTATTAGACGAAGTCAAATAAGCACTCGAATTGAAATAGCAAAAATACTAGGCTTTTCCACAGTACAAGCAACCAAATTGACGAAAGGTTTACTTGAAAAAAAACTTATTTTAGAAAATGTAACTCCCAGCGGTGCTAGAGGGCAACCTACTAAAAATATTTCATTAAACCCTGATGGATTATATGCCATTGGAGTCAGCTTTACAGCAGAACATATTGAGATTGGCCTAGTAAATTGGCTAGGTATTATTAAAAGCAATACTACAGTTAAGCTTAAAAAGATGCATTCTTTAGAGGCTCTTTGCCATTCTATCGAAGAGTTTGTAGAGAACGCTATTAAAAATCACCGCTTGGCGAAACGAAAGCTGTGTGGGATTGGCATTTCACTCCCTGGAGATTTCTTGAAAGGCCGGCGTAAAATTAATGCTGTTTATTTTCCAGAAATGGAGGACGTTGATCTTCTAGACGCATTTTCAAGCCGACTGCATTACCCTGTTTTCTTTGAAAATGATGCCACGAGTGCAACTTGGGGCGAGTTTGTAGCCGGGGCAGGACGAAAATTAAATCATTTCTTGTTTATTCATATTGGTCACGGTATAGGTGGTGGGGTGATCATAGATCGACGAATTTACCGGGGAACAAATGGCAATGCGGGAGCATTTGGCGCTCCTTTTCCCGATTTATCTAAGGCTCGTCCTTCTGGTACAGATCTACTAAAACATCTTCAAGAAGCCGGCGAAAAAACAAATGACTTTGTGGATTTACGAACATTAACAATTGAAGGGTGTGCGCCATTAGAAACATGGATTAATAATGCAAGTCAACAATTAATTAAACCACTTACAGTATTGGCACGTGCTTTTGACCCTGATGCTGTGATTATTGGTGGCCGCCTACCAATACACCTATTAGAGGCTATAGCTAAAGGCGTCAACACTGAAGCTTTTTGTCAAGCGGATAGAAATAGACTACCAGTCCCAGATATATTAGTAACTGAATTAGGCGATTTAGGTGGTGTGATTGGGGCAGCTTCTTTATGTCTAGAAAATATTGTCTTCGCAGATAAAACCATCTAAACAATGTAGTTAAATTGAGCAATCTTTCATAAATCTGTTATTTGATTGATGTAATTTTATTCAACCGTTAGCTAATTGAAAAATATTCTATGTCCAGAGAACAAAAGTATAACAGTATAAACGATTGCATCCAGCCACCAATTCACAACATCCGCGCTTTTGGCTATTCTACAGGCAACTTTGGTAAAAATATTGTTGCCAATACGTTGGCATACTTTTTACTTTTTTACATTACCGATATCCTCAATATTGCTGCCAAAACTGCGGGTGTAGTCATCCTAGTAGCATTAATTTTTGATGCTATTTTGGATCCTCTTATGGGATTTATTTCGGATCGTACTTACAATCGTTTTGGGAAATACGGCACGTTTATTCTGCTAGGCGCACCCTTATGCGCAATTAGCTTTATAGCAATTTTTATTTTACCACTAGTTAGTGATCGACCATTGATTACCTTGATCGCCTGTCTTCTTATATTTCGTGCTTCGTATACACTTATCGATCTTCCACACAACGCACTGCTTGCAAGGATTTCAACTAATAGTCAGGAAAGAGCTAAGATTGCAAGTATGCGATTTTTTTGTAGCTCTGTAGGTTCATTAGGTGTTTCATTAGCAGCGTTCCATATTTTTAACCCTAAAGTAGGTGCAAACCAAGCACTGATGTTTCAGCAATTTTCAGTTATCGCTGCATTTTTCTCATTATTATCAATGTATTTATCATGGTTTTCAGTGAGGAAGCGAGATCGCAACGCTACAAATACCTTACCTTCCATTCAAGGACAAATTAAAGGACTAATTATTATTTTTCGTGACAGACAATCACATGTAGTGATACTGGCTGGCTTTTTCGCCGCTATGTGTATCCCTATATTTGCCAAAGGGTTAACTTATTTTTGTAAATACAATTTAGAAGATCAAAATTTAATCGCTGTAGGTTTAACTACTACAGTGGTAAGCCAGGCGATTTCTACTATTTTTTGGGCTTTTTTATCTCAAAAATTCAACAAAAGTACTGTGCTTATTTGGGCACATATTTTAAGTGCCGTTAGTATGTCAGGGTTTTGTTTAACGGTTTCTTCAAGTGGTTTACTTTTTATATTTTGGTGCGTATTGATTGGCTGGGGAGCTGGAGGTATATGGTCCGTTATTTGGGGGATGGTACCTGACGTTATTGACAATTTGCATCTTAAAACGGGGCACCGCTCAGAAGCGGTTTTTGTCAGTATGGTTGTGGTATTCATGAAAATAGCACATGGTATCGGGGCAGGCGTATTTGCATTTCTGTTGGCAGATGCTGGTTACAGTGCCAATATTACACAATCCCCCGAAACACTCAGCCAAATAAGATGGAGTATGTGTTTCATTCCTGTTGCTGGAGCATTATTAAGTATCATAGTGCTCATTTTTTACAACATAAGCCACGAAACACATCGATATATTGCCCAAGGTTTATTAGCCAAAAAGTTAAAGTAATATTACAAGGAGCTAATAATCATGATGAACTGCACGACCACAACATTCAGTTATCTTGTCGGTTGATGTATGTAACCTCACATCGATGTATGGACTCCAACGATCTAAAACCAAAAGAGGTCTATATACCGATCTGAGGGTAAATAAATTATGTATTGTGAATGGTATGTGCTCGATAACCATAAATTGCAATAACAATAAAGCAAATAAGAGGTAGCACAAATGATGTTTGAACAGAAGATAATGACTCTAATAAGGGCTCTGAGTCAATTAACATTCCTTGCAAAGGAGGCATCAACGCTCCACCTACGATGGCCATAACTAATCCCGCCGATGCCAAACTGGCATCATCGCCCATGTCTTTTAAGGCTACACCATAAATAGTCGGAAACATTAACGACATACAAGCTGATGTGGCAATAAGACAATATAAACCGATAAAACCACTAAGAAAAATTGCCCCTGAAATACACACTATTCCACCAACAGCAAGTAACATTAATAATTGACCAGGCCTGATAAAACCAAGCATAAAGGTACAGATAAATCGACTAGATAAAAATATACCCATGGCAATAATATTATAGCCTTGCGCTTGTGCGGCACTTAATCCAACAACAGTAATACCATAGTGAATAATGAAGGTCCAGCACATAATTTGTGCGCCAACATAAAAGCCTTGCGCTACAACACCTTCAAGATAACGTTTATTATGAAATAATCGAGCAAACGTATCCTTTAATTCTGTTAATGTTAAAGGGTGATCATGGGTCATTGTTTTAGGTAATTTAGCGAATAAAAAAGCAAAAAATAGTATGGCAACAATACTGGCTATTACGACGTAAGGCCCTCTTACGGTAATTAAATCAGCCGCTTGCATGGCTTGATGACCTATTGGATAATTTAGTGCGTACTCTTGTAACGCAGCAGTTAATTTTCCGTCAGTTACTGAGGGAAGTAATTCCGCATATTCTGGGTGGGCTAATTTCTCTGCTGCTTTAAACTCTTCCACCTGTAATTTATTCAAAACAAAGGTAGAGGCAACAAACATACCTGTTAATGAACCAATTGGATTAAATGCTTGGGCAAGATTTAATCTCTGGGTAGCCGTTTCTTGAGGCCCCATTGACAATATATAAGGGTTCGCAGTTGTTTCTAATAGCGCTAAGCCACATGTTAAAGTACACAAAGCTATTAAAAAATAATTAAAACTCATAGCCATACTCGCTGGTATAAATAGAGCTGCACCGATGGCATATAACATCAAACCTAAAAGGATCCCTGCTTTGTATGAAAAACTTCTAATAAAAATGGCCGCGGGAATTGCCATAACTCCGTAGCCTAAATAAAAGGCGAATTGTACCAGACTGCTTTGAGCATTCGAAATTAAGAAAATATCTTTAAATGCTTTAACAAGCGGATTCGTTACATCATTGGCAAATCCCCATAAAGGGAATAATGCTGCAACCAAAATAAAAGGAACAAGCATACCTTTGGGTATCAAAGGGTAACTTGAGACGGTATTACTTTTGACTTCAAAAACTTTTGACATATATTTCTCAATAAAATGTGAATTATTACTAATTTGACTGATACGGTCCGTATACAGCCTTAACATTTAAATTAAGCGAGTTATCATCTAGTACATAGATTGTGTACTCACCTCCCTTTGGAAATACTCTGATAACTATATGCCCTTCAAAACTTGAATATAATTTAGAAACTACAGTGCCTAATGCTACTTTAGTTTCATTTTGAAAATTTGTCGCGAAAGCTTCTCTTTTACCAGAATAAATGAATTGGGATGCTATACGGTGTGCTACTTCGCCACCAGGGTGATCGGAAACCCATGATTGCTGAATAATAGTTTGAGGAGCTAAGCTTCTCAAAAAGTTCTCATTAGTCGCATCTCTGTTCCCATGATGATTTAACGCGAGCACATCAACTTTACCAACAGAATTTCCCACTGGAGTCTCAACATCAAACCATGCAGAACTACCTGTCCCATTAAGACCGGTCATATCACCACCAGTAAAATAATTAAAATTACCATATGAAAACTCCAATGCGATACTTAGGGGGTTTTCATTAAAACGTCCTTTTCCATCTACAATAACGCTAGGGTTAAAATAATCGAATGTGTCATCATTATGACCTGTCCATATAATTCCATTTGACTTAACATTTCTTACCGAAAAATTTGGATACATTTTAGGGTTATATTTTTGCACAATTTGACTGTTTTTACCGACAATCAATGCCTCTACTTTTAACCCATTAACTTTTTGTTTTTCATTTATGAAGTTCAGGTAGTTATTAAAGTTTTTGCCATATTTCTCGCTCAAATTTTCAGGAATATCATACTTTGGATACCCTCTATCAATAAGAGTATCAATTGGAATATGTTCACCTAATTCAGTAACGCCAGTTAAGATAAAATCACCACTTTTAGAAGGCTTGCTACGGGTTTCCGCATTACCGTAATGATCTGCATGGAAATGTGAAATCGTGACATAATCCATTTTTAATGCTTTAAATTTAGGCCGTACTTGCTTTATATAATCAACAATCCATTCTCCTGGCTGTTTAGTATTGTTTGGCTTTGCTTTAGCAACCTTCAATAATGGATGGTTCTTTAAGGTTGCTTTACCTAAATCTCCAACATCAAACATCATTTCAGTGCCGTCAGGAAAAATAAAGTATGCTGCATCTCCACGTCCGGTGTTGATATGATGAATATCGAAATAGCCTATTGACCAATCTGGCAATTTTTGTTTTTCCCCTGCCTCTTTACTAAAAGCTATATTTGGTTTAATTACCAAACACAATACACATAACACAATATATTTATAAAAATTCATAAAATGTCCTTACATAAAACTTAACTGTTTAACTTAACTATTCAGTCCATATCCGAGAGAAATTCAGCTTTTAATGGAATACATTGTACTATTGCCTTAACATTCATCATCAAAAAGTAGCTGTCCGAGGAGTTGGAATAGGGCCATATAAAATTTATTACAAGAATATTCGCACCTCTTCTCAATACATTAGCCCAGCTAGAAATATCAGCTTTATCATTTAAACTGTATTAACATCAGACCTTGCCATAAAACCTCGTTTACAGAATTTTTTAATTTTTTTATATGGAAATTAACAAAGGTTCCATGCCGATTCTTTTCATCACGAAATAACAGAAACATCAAAATATCGTTCTATTATTGTATTTCCATCATGCGTTTTTGCCTTTTCAGATTCGGTAATATGAAGAATACCTTTCCCGTGACTCACTTAAGAATGCCTAACTTTCATCTCTAGCCATGGCTCGGAGATTCTCATATTGTTTAAGAATTTCTGTTGGGTAAATATTTTTTCTTAGGCAAAGCAAAATAGAAATGTACATAGTGAAATTAAAATCAATATACGCATCTGATTAATATGCTCCTGTAGATATGAACATATCAGTCCTGGACGATCAGAACTGATATGTTGCTCCAGTTGGTACTAGAATTTATAAGTTACCCCTAGCCAATACGAACGACCATAATCTCGTGACCAGTTAGTTTCACCATATGATAAGTCTCGTGTAGTGCCGTCGTCTAAAATGTTTCTAGCATCGAGGAATATTTTGAAACCATTGCCTATATTGTATCTAGCATTAAAATCTAATTGCTTAGTTTCACCAATAAATTCATCATAGGTTGGAGAGCTTGCACTTGTTGTATGCAGTTTGACATCGGTATAACGATAAGCTAACTTAAATTCAAAATTTTGGGGTGTCCAGAACATTGTCATACTAGCAATATTTTCAGGTTGATATATTAGACTTGCTAACTTTCTTACCGTGTTATCATTCATCTCAATGCCAAGTTCACCATCCATATGAGTATAATTTATTGACATACCAACATTAGTCAAACTTTCATCAATAAAATCAAACGAATTTAAAAACAACCCTAATTCCAAACCTTGAAGTTTAGCGCTATTAGCATTAGCAGGTCGCTTGTCCGTAAGTTCATATTCTGTACCATTAACAATGACCTGCTCTTCCAATACTCGATTATATATCTCATTATCTATATCTTTATAAAAATAACCGATAGAAAAAGCACCATCAATTTCATCAAACATATACTCTAAAGAAATATCTATATTGTCAGAAATTCTCGGATCTAAAGCAGGGTTTTTAGAAGTTATTGTAATTTTCTGACGTTCATGATCAATTTCATTTGTTCCTAGAACACTTAGGTCCTTATATTCGGCACGACCTAAAGAACGGCTATACGCAGTATTAAGTTTCAAATCTTCATTGATGTACCATATTACATTTGCTGAAGGTAACCAGTTGCTATAACTATTAGTTTCAGTAACTTCAGGGTATTTTTCATCACTATTTGGATCAACTAGCAATCTGTGACCTGTTGAAGTTAGACTAGTATGTTCATATCGAATACCAGCAGAAAGAATCACCCCCTCGAGTTCATATCGTGTCATTAAATAAGCAGCTGTAACTTCTTCTTTCAATTGATATTCTGACATTAAGCCTTCATCAATTTGATTTCTACTATCTGCCCAGCCGTTATTTTTACTATTCTCCCAGTAGTCTTTAAACTTATCATAATCAAGATAAGAAACTTCTTGCCCTCCTAGTAGATCAGGTTTGGAAAGAGCTTCATAATCACCAATGAAACTTTCTGGCGAGACAGTGCCCCCTTTGTATTGATGATAAAATAAATTGTCTTCGTGGCGTTCATCTTCCTTGTAACTTAAACCTGTTTTAAATCCAATCTGTTCAAATGCTTGCATTTTATAGGCATAATCAACTTTAGCTTGTAAAGCATCTTGACTATTTACACTTAATCTTTGTATATAGTGATTTGCTTTATATAACGAATAGTCTTTAAATGAACTTGGGTTATCAAGTGTGATCTTTGGATACTCGCCTGATGTATCATAGGTAAATGATAGGTCGTCAGACGTAGCAAAAAACCTGAATTCATCAAATGGACTTGCTCTTTCACCATCGGCTTTAACAATGGTAAAATCAAGTGTACTGTCGTCACCAATAAGCCACTCCCCTGTTAAAGAAATGCTACTAATTTTATTATCATCACCTTGTAAAAAATAAGCTTGATAGCCTTTGCCTTTAGCAACATGACCTGATGTATCTGTAACATTATCGAGGGATTTGAAATCATGATATAACGAACCAGACCAGCGGTCTTCTGTATCATTTTCTTCAAATTGATAAACGGTAAGTGCGGTATAAAAAGAGTCATTGGGTTTCCATTCAAATTTTGCTAAACCACCTAACCTCTCTATTTTATTTTTATATTTGTAATATTGATTTCCTGCTGGCACTCTTTTAGCATCAACAGAAGCTTCCTCATAAAGTCTGCCAAGTGTACCGTCAGCTTCCTGAAACCTGTATTCATCCCAGTTGGCCCCTGGTAAGTCGGTATAATAATCTTGATTTAAATAACTAGTAGATAAAACAACACCAAATTGGTCATTGTCCCCAAAACTTTGAGAGAATGCAAAATCTGATCTAACAGGTTGGTCAGTATCTAAAGGTCCTTCATCGTGCTCAAACTTACCTAAAGCTGCGCGAGCAGCAAAATAGGTGCTATCCTGATCAAACGCACTTCGAGTATTAATTAATATTTGTCCACCAATAGCATTTCCATCCATGTCAGCAGTAAAACTTTTAACAACTTCTGTACTTTTAATAACATAGGAAGGGAGAATACTTGTTTGAGTTGCACGTCCGCCCTTTCGTGTTGATGGAATTATTCCACCATCAAGGCTGAGATAATTGAAATCAGACCTTAAGCCTCGAACAACAACAAATTCAGCATCACCATTTCGAGCTTCTACTGAAACCCCTGTGATTCTCGTTAAAGCTTCTGCTACAGAAAAGTCAGGTAAAGATCCAATATCATCAGCTGTAATGACATCAACTACTTTTTCTGATTCCCATTTATATTCTGCAGCCCTTTGATTTTGTAGACGAGTTCCTACAACAGTTATTTGCTCGACTTCATTATCTTTGACCTCTTTATTGGCCTGCTGATTCTCATTTCCAACCGCATGAGAATAGTAAGCAATAGGTAATGTTAAAGCAGCACAAATAGACCCTTTAATTGCTATATGTACAAAACTAGAAACTAGTGTCTTATTATAATGTCGATTCATATTTTTCCCCAAAATTTATAATTCATTCTCTCTTCACAGGAGAGATTTTTCGTATTTAAAATTTAATTTTAAATACGCTAAACAAACAATGACATAAAAAAATACAAAAAACAATTATTTTTATATATGCAAAATTCTTTTACATATGAAATTTTATATAACTTAACGCCAAAGCTTTCGGTTTGGCTACGACTTACGACGTGAAGAGCGGTATCTTATAGTGTTAATCTCAAAAGACTTTAGCCAGAATTGATGTATAACCAAGTGCGTTTAGGTTAAAATATGAACAGCCATTAAATCAATGAATATTGATGATGAAAAGTTTGGCTCTGTTGTAGATATTCCTGTCCTATAAATTCAAATAACGTCTAACCATTGTTTTTACTGATATGTAAACTAATTATGATTACGTTATAGTCATTTATAAATAAGGCATCTGCAAACAACAAAAATACTATGGAAAAGAGTTAAAAATTTAGATATTTTGATAGCCTAATAAATTTGATATTTGTAAGGCCGATTGTCTAATAAATTCCATAGCACTTTCTAACTCTATCGGATGAGAGCCATCTAAATAGGCTAGGAATGGCACAACTAGTGCCGCAACAACATCTCCATTATGGTCAAAAATAGGATATCCAATATCTGTTACACCATGTGCTTGTTCACTAAGAATTTTTTCATATCCTTGCAAAGCTATTTTTTGCAACTTTTCATAAAACTCTCCTTTAACTATTTTAGGGTGATGAGCAGGGATTTTACTTATCATGATTTTTTGCATTTCGGGTAAAGAAAAAGCAAGTAAAATGTGACCCGAACACGTGTTTATCAAGGGGGCTTCAGCCCCTAATCGTACACTAAAAACTCTGTCTGATGGGGAATCTTGTTGCACTATAACTTGGCCTTTACCTCCATAATAAATTGCAAGATGGCAAGATTGCTCAATCTGATAGGCTAATTTCTGCATTTCAGGTTTAGCGAGTAACGTTAATTTTTTTACTGGCGGATACCTATTCGATAAACCAAACATTTTTAATGTTAATTTATATTTATCTGTATTTTGCGGAAGTTCAACGTACCCCCTTTGCTCTAGGACAACAAGCATACGAAATAACTCTCCTACTGAACGATTAAGTCGTTTAGTTATTTCTCCAATTGTAAGACCATTTAGCTCTTGAGATAAAAGCTCTAATAGATCTAATCCTTTTTCAAGAGCAGGTGCGGAATATTGTTTTCTCTTAGTTGTGTTTTCTATATTTTTTTTAGTTTCAGTCATTTACTCTGCCCTTTTTGAGTTAAATATATACATCTATTATCAATCAATATCTTACGAGTCAACAGACGAAGAAAGATATCCCCTGTTAAATTGTAATGCAATAAATAATTGACATAATGATAACATACCATTATATTTTAAATATAAAATATAATTTTGCATTTGAAATTCAGAGTTGTGTTTTCTGTAATTAAGATAAAAACATATTTATGGGAGGTACCTGATGTCAGTTCTTTTAAAGGGTGAATCGAGGACTTTTTTATATAAACAGTATTTGACTACTTGTATCGATGCTAACTTTTAGTTTGATGGGAATTATAGTGATTAATAATATTAAAAAATTTATTTTGATACATGAGGCCGATAACGTCTTGGTGTGTTGCCAAGCTGCTGAGACTGGCGAATCAGTCGAGTTAGATGGTGAATATGTTGAATTAACAACAAACATAGACATTGGGCATAAAATAGCGCGTCAAAGTTTACTAAGAAATCAGAAAATTATTCGATATGGGGTATCTATTGGCTCTGCAACATCAGATATAGCTAAAGGTAGTCATGTTCATATTCATAATATGAAGAGTGACTATATACCAAGCCATACCAGACAGTCATTGGTTGGAGAATAATTGATATGAAAGGCTTTTTAAGAGCAGATGGTCGTAAAGGCATTCGAAATTCAGTAGTGGTTGTTTACTTAGTGGAATGCGCTCACCATGTAGCCAAAACTATTGTTAATAAAATTGACCATGAGGATGTCCAACTTATTGGCTTTCCTGGTTGCTACCCTAACGATTACTCTACAAATGATGGAAAAACTTTGCACGCATCCAAATGTCGGTGGTGTAGTCATTGTTTCTCTTGGCTGTGAAGGTTTTAATCGTGAAAAGCTCACCCAAACAATCGTTAATAGTAAGCGTCCTGTAGAAACGTTAGTGATCCAAAAATGTGGTGGAACAAAGTCCACCATTGAACTAGGTATAGAAAAAACATCTATAATATTAGCTGAAATAGCAACAACACAGCGCACTAAACTCAATATCAGTGACTTGGTTATTGGTACAATTTGTGGTGGCTCTGATGGCACCAGTGGTATTAGCGCAAACCCTGCTGTAGGTGCATGCTTTGACATGTTAATTAATGATGATGCCACCTGTATATTTGAAGAAACAGGGGAATTAATTGGGTGTGAACACATTATGGCAGATAGAGCTGAGTCAAAAGAACTAGGCGAAGCCTTAATCACTTGTGTTGAAAAAGCTGAAAAATATTACACCAAAATGGGCTATGGCAGTTTTGCGCCTGGTAATGCTGAAGGAGGCCTAACAACACAAGAAGAAAAGTCAATGGGCGCTTATGCAAAATCGGGAGCATCAGATATAAACGGTATTATCTTACCCGGTGAACGCCCTCATAAAAATGGCTTGTTTTTAATGGATGTAGTACCTGATGGGGAGCCTGTGTTTGGTTTTCCTAATATTTCTGACAATGCAGAAATCGTTGAGATGATAGCTTCTGGTGCATTAATGGTGCTATTTACCACAGGACGAGGTTCAGTAGTCGGCTCAGCTATATCTCCTGTAATAAAAATATGTGCGAATCCTGAAACTTATAAAAAATTAAGTGAAGATATGGATGTTAATGCAGGGGCAATTATTGATGGTCATGTAACCGTTAACGAGATGGGTAAAGTAATTTACGACCAAATCATCGGTGTGGCAAGCGGTAATATGACTAAATCTGAGGCATTAGGCCATAAAGAATTCATTTTAACCTATAAAACCTTTGATGG
>Ga0193960_1000097_pt1 | contig 37696 bp, 28 predicted proteins | sample FB_3_MG_FD_140338 | JGI IMG/M metagenome (GOLD analysis project Ga0193960, IMG submission 140338) | Microbial mat bacterial communities from the Broadkill River, Lewes, Delaware, United States - FB_3_MG | ecosystem: Environmental > Aquatic > Freshwater > River > Microbial mats | place: USA... | reverse complement strand
TTTTGTTTGTAGATAAGCATCATCGTCATAACGATACTGTGCATCAGCATAACTCTCTACTTGGTCCTCTTTATTATATGTACCTCTACTTGCATTGACCTCCTCTTGTAAACGATTTGAATTGTCATCATACGTGTATCTCTCTGTAATAGTACTATCTACTTGTACTTGAGTGAGTCTGCCATTTCTGTCGTAGGTGTAGTTGGTGATGGTAGGTGTTTGATCTTTAAGGTGTTCAAGCTTTGTAAGGATCCTGCCCCCTGCATCACGTTTGAGGATCTTTTGAGTAAAGAGTGTGTTGGAGTTATATCTAGTAAGTACTTCATCTCTCTCCCCATAGCCATTATAGCTAAGAGTATTTTCAAAGCTTTTATTATTGCTAGTATGTGTGATACGCCCTTGAGAATCACGAGTAAGTGTTGTATCTGCTGTACTGCTTAAAAGACCATCTTTGTCGTAGGTGAAGTTTTGGCTTTTACCTGCATACTTAAGAGCTGTTGGTAAACGATAGATGAGTGCATTGGCAAGGGTAGAATCATAAGAATAAGCACTTATTTGATAAGGTGCATACTCAAACTCTATCTCTTCATTTAAAAGCCCTGTATAACTTTGCTTTGTCATACGATTATAGATATCATAGCTATAGTGTAGAGCTTCGCCATTATCTGTACTGATACTCTCTAGCTGACTTCCACAACCATAAGCATAAGTACTTGTAAGTGTATCTGTACTTATACTCTCTATACGTTTGCCTTTATAAGTATAAGAGATACTCTTGCCTGATGGTTTAGTGATTTTACGTAACCTTCTGTCTTTGTCATAAGTATAGCTAGTACTATACTCTAGAGGTGATATCTCTGTCTCTGGGTAGTTAATAGCATCATATGTTGTCTCAAAAGTAGTGTTGTTTGGAGTAGTTAGACTTATAAGGTTACCATTTGCATCATAACTGAACTGTGTCTTAGAACCCTCTTGTTGTATACTTGTTATACGATGCATAGCATCATAGCTGTAGTATGTAGGGACTCCTCTTGCATCTGTATAGGTTATGAGATCACCTTTAGGGTTATAGTGATAAAAGCTCTTTCTCTCATCTTGTGTTATGGAGAGAAGATCTCCTTTGGTGTTGTAGCTTAGTTCTATAGGGTAGAGTCCCTCACTCTCAATACGTGTAGGTTGCATATCAAGAGGGTTAAAGAGCATTCTTTGTTCTCTGCCCTCTGGGGTGGTTTGGGTGAGGGTGTTGGTGGTATAGTCTATGGTTTGGGTAGTTGTTCTAGAGATCGGAGCAGTATAATAGTAATGACTACGAGATGGTTGCGCTTGTAGTGTTGTAGTATAAGTAATACTTTGTGCTTGTGTATCGTTTTCATCGGCATAGTGTTTTTCTACATCTTGCAAAATAGCATCAGATATCTTTGATGATTGTAGATACTTTGTAGTACTTTTAGTTCCTTCATTTCCATAAGGTTCAGTAGTAGTTTGAATATTACAAGATGTAATTGTACTGCTTGTTGCACTTCTAGTTATAGTCTGTTCATCCCCTTGTGCATTGACCTCATAGATCGTTTTTGTGGTGTTGGGGTTGTGTTTAAAGTATTGACTTCGTATATTTCCTTCAGCAGTAGTTTGCAAAAGAGTGCGGGAACGGTCACTAGCATCACGAGTACTCTCATAGTTCCACTCTCCCCCTTTATCATCTTCAAAGCTTATGAGTCTTCCATGTTCATTATACTGATGTACAAAGCGATTGCCATTAGCTTCGATCATAGCAGTCATGAGATCATTGGTATTGTACTCAAACTTTTGTGTACTTTCATCGGGGAAAGTGATCGAAGTGAGGTTTCTGTTTTCATCTACATGAAGTTTTGTTTCATCTCCATTTGGAGCAATAATACTTGTAGCTCTATCACCACTATAGCGAATCTGGGTTGTCTCTTTGTAACGATCTGTGATACTTGTGAGTTGTCCAGCCTCATTGTGGGTAAAGGTATATATAGTTATGTTATTGTCTCTATCGATGGTTCTAAGATGCTTAAAGGACGCGTCAAAGATTTTAAGCAGATTACCTTGTTTGTAACTGTAGGTTTGAGTGATTTCATCGAACGCAGGCAAGCTGGAGACTTTATGTATCATATAAGGACCTACATACAGCTCATCATTAGGTCCTACAAGCAATGGATTAGATGTTTGCATATAGTTCATTGTAGCATTTGGTGCAGCAACAGGAGTCGCATTAAACCATGGAGAGATACCCCCTATTTCTCCAGCTATAGGCTTGATAACGCCTTGTGGTGTAACCATGCGGATGCGTTCTTGCTTTGAAGCACTATGAACATAATAATTACTATTGCCAAATCCTATATAAAGATTGCTTTGGCTATCGATAGCTAAATGGGTAGGCTCCTCCATTGTTGCTTCACTCGCTAGTCCATAGTCACCACTATGAGTGCCATCACCTTGCTCTATAATTGTTGTTACATTTCCATTAGTATCAAGCTTTTTGATCTTTTGGTTACCACTATCTATCACATAAATATTGCCTTGTTGATCTACTACAGGAACTTTCGGATTATTAAAGCGAGCTTCCTTATACCTTCCTATAGCATCACCTTTCTCTGCTCCACTAAAGAGTACTAAACGACCATCATGGTACGCTTTGTATATTTTGTTATCATCTGTAAGGATGAAATTACCATAGCTATCTACAGTAAAATCAAAATTATAACTAAGTTGCAAGTCGGTAAAACTCGTATTTCCCTCACTATAGCTTTGTGTACCACCTCCTAAGTATATCTCTTCAGAAGCACCCACTTTTTGCTGGGTGATGCAATAACCGTAAGGATAAGAGTGAGATCTTTTTTTTCGGTAAATACTACTAAAATCATCTACAATTATTTTAGTAGTAAGGGAATCAAGCTCATACTTTTTACCCGATTTATCAATAAAATCGGGCATATTATATGTTCCCTTAAATACTACCTCATACTGTTCCTGTTTACTTAAAAGTAATGTATTGATTGTCTCATAAATACCTTCAAAACTCCAACCATTCGCAATCGTGTTTTGATCTACCCCAGGCAACGTGCTGCTACGACGATAGGACTTTGAACTGATACTATTTCTTGGATACACATATGAAGGAGTAAACTCTTCTACGTTTTCTATAGTTTGCATATCGATTCCGAAAAGATCAATATTATAAAGTGTTTGCCAATTTGTATAATTGATACGATAATTAATATCTCTTTTATCTACAATAATCTCTGCTTTTTGAGGTGTTGTGCTAACATTGCCTAAGTAATCTTTACGATCCCAATAAAAAGTTGTCTCTAAAGTATCTTGATCTTGAAACACTCGTGCAGTTTGTTGTCCTGCCACTTGAAAATGAACCATTGAACCAAAGGATCCAATTTTATTGGACAAAGGCTGTATCTTTTGGTAGTGGTATCCTTGGGTATTCTTAGAGTTATACCATAGAGTATAAGGGGTTCCAGGTATAGTTACATCTTCATGAAAACTTTGATCACCAGAGTTTACATAAGAGTTAAATGAGTCTGCTGAACCACAGTCATCATCATCTTCTTGTCTATCTGGTTTGTCACTTTTCCCAGGACCATGGTTAGAGTCTATACTTGTAAAGTGGTCACTATAAAACATTGTAAAACTATTGCCTGCACGAAAGTGATTGGTATCACTTAAACCTCTAGCTTCATCTGTTGTGCTTCCGTCATGGTTAATATCATCTGCCATGCCATCATCATTGGCATCGACTCCATCGATTGTACCATCGCCATTACTATCTAGCAAGTTAACAACTATACCATTTTTCATAGAGACCCATGCTGCTTTGTTACGGTCGTAGTAACCTACAGGTACTATGGTTCCTATAGGAGCCTCTAAAAAGTTCTCAACAAAAAAACTTACGTTATTATCAAAATAGACCATAGCATCTCTATCTACTCCATCTACAGTGACATCTATGCAGTAAGTAAACTCAGAAGTGGGTGGTAGAGCAGCAGGCATACTCTCTGGAGTAGTGAACTCTGTAGCTCTGATATTTAAACTCGATAGAGTGTAAGAGGTGCCATCTTTATTGACTACAGTCGCTTTGTTTATAGTATCAAAAACTATGGTTGCTGAGCGGCTACCTCTTACATCGTTGATAGTAGAAGAAGTATGTGTCTGTATAGCAGGGTTATTAAGGTCTATCTGCGTACTTTTTGTATCTACTTCAAGCATTGTGATCTTTGGAGTTGATGCTATTTGATTCCAGTTTGTATTTACACGACGTTGAATAGGCGTATAACCATCTTTATAAAAATCTACGATCTGTATCCCACTTGCTTCAGTGGCGATCTGGTAACGCCCAGTGCTATCTGAGAGAACAGAACCATACTCGCTATGGTCTTTGAGAATAACCTTTACCCCCTCAAGAGGTGTAGTTCCATCACTTGCATAGATAAGCCCTGTTATGATCCCAAAGCGGCGTTGATCGTATTCTTGTATTGTAGCATTTGCAGGAATAGCAGAAGCATACTCTTTCATAAAAGGGTTACTAGGTGCTGACCGAGTAAAAGTTCCCCCACTAGAGCTATCTCCTGTTGTTGGAGTATTTGTATTATTATCTGAGGTATTATCACTATTATTTTCATTTTCTGTAGTTTCTGTAGTTTCAGAGTCTTGTTCTTCATGGGGATTGTTATCATTGATATTATTTGAATCTGAAGGATCTGAGTTGTCCTCTGGAGTGTTTTGTGTTCGATCAGAACTTTTATCTGTCGAAGTATCTGAAGGTATTGAACTATTATTATCTATTTGTTTTTTTGTGTTTGATGAGTCAAGACAGCCTAAAAAAAGTGTTATCGTGAATGTAAATAAGAGTATTTTAGTGAGTTTATGTTTTGACATTTTAATTGTTATCCAAATTATTTTTAACAAAATATTAACTATTTTAAGCAAAAAAAAATATAAAACCTAGTAAATTTTGCTTTATTTTTTACAGAAGTTTATGATTTAAGGGAAACAGATGTATATTTTTTTGAAATATTTTATGGTATTTACTTTATTTGTACTTTTTACAGCTTGTAGTGATAATTCTAATGAACAGAAGCAAAAAAAGGCTGCACATGTATATGGAACACTTCCGCAAGGGGATGTTAAAGTCAGTATTGCCCGTGATACAAATCGTGATGGTTATGTTGATAACGAAGAGTTCTCCCATCCTCTATTTGCTTCAAGTTTTCAAAACCACTATACTGTAACAGATATAAATACATCAGTACTTCATGCTATTCGATTTAGTCGTTCTGGTTCTGCTCCTATTACACAAAACTTAGTAGCTGGGACTCAAGAGATAAACATAGACAAGTTTCTTACACAATATTCTACATCACTCTCATTAGCAGAGTTAAAAGAGGGAGATGTTCTATTCTTTACATTGAGAAAAGAGGGAGAGATATATAGTGCTGTAAGTTCTTTTAATGCCCCTACTGATACTCAAAAAGATGGAGTCTATTTTCAAGTACAGATCCTATCTGATGCCCTTGAAAAAAAATATGAACATATAAAAGCTGTTTTTGATGTGCAACTTGATCCAAGAACACAAGGTGTTCAATATGAGAATGACTCTCTCTTTGGACTAGAGATCTCAAAACAGATAAACTATGTGCTTCTTGATGAAAATAATCAGAGTGTAAAACTTAAAACAGCTCCTACAGAGATCTTTAACGGTGTTGACTCCCATGAACTCCTTGCTTTTGAAGGTCAATGGAAACAAAGTAACATAACAGCTATACAACCTAGACGTAGCCTTATAGCAGCAAGAAAGGTTGAACTCTCTAAAGAGTCTACAGTTTGTATAGAAGCAAGTATAGGGCAAGGGGGAGAAATAAAAAGTCTTGATGAAGTACAAATAGATGCAATAGGGCAGATTCACTTACGAGAGATACTTGCTGATGGAGAAAGTTTTGAGCTTTATGGAGATCCAGACAAGTATACCTTTAGTGCTAAGACTCGTTATATCTCAAATGTGCAGGAGTCTTTTACTTTAGAACCATCACAACAGTCCGGATGTGATTTTGAAGCAAAAATCACTTTTACAAACCTATATATACAAGCTTTAAATGTGCATGCTGATACTAATGGTACATACTCTCTAGAAGATGGGTATATATGGCTTCACAACAATGACTACTCATTTTACAGTTATGCCTATTTGAATGCTACTGGCGATGCAACATTTTATGTGGCACCAAATAATAGTTATACACTACACTATAAAAACACACAGATAGATATTGGTCCAAACCAAAGAGAAGTAACACTAAATTATATAGATACTCCCCCTATTGTCTATAGTTATTTTACAAAAGAGGATGGTGAACTATTTGAGACACTTAATGTTATAACCCTTGATAATGATCCTCTTCTTGATATAGAAGTTATGCAAGGAGATATACCACTACAACATAAATCTTTAGAACAATCTAATGAATACTCTCTATGGCGTTTTGATATTAATGCTACAGTGATTGGAGATAATACTTTTGATATCAAAGTAAAAGATGCTCATAATGAGAGTTCATCACAAGTTGAACGAAATATACCCAACTTTTTACCAGAGATTTTATCGGTAACCTTGACAGATAAGTATGCTAATGTATTTGACCTCAATGATACTCTTTATAATACTGATTACAATCTTGTGATTACAACAACACCTGATAAAAATGGACATATTGTTAAAACATGGGGTTCACTTGTTCCTAATAGTGTTTATAAAGATTCAATGTTAACTTTTCCGAGTGGTTCACATACACTTTATATAAATGCATATGATGGTTATGAAACTATAGTAACAAAATATGATATTTTAGTTGAGTCATCTTTAGAAGTTCATAAGATTAATCTTAGTGAACTCCCTAATAAAATACACTATGGCACTTATGAATTCTATGTACTAGCTGAAGATATGTATGATGAAAACCTTACGTATGAGTGGATTATAAACAACGAGGTTGTTTCAACAGATGCCAATTTAACAATAACATTCGAACAAGAAAAGGATATAACAATTGCGTGTAATGTTTCAAATACTCAAAATACAATTAGTGCTCATCGTTCAACCCATATTTATTACCCTAAGCCTTTTATTACAAAAGGGCTACAAAACAAGCAAACTACAGAACCGACAACATTTACAATAGATGCGTATCATGAGCTTGAATATCCACTTAATTATGAATGGAAACTTGATGGTACAAAGGTTGGGACATCAAAAACTTATTATCACGTACCGCAAGATGATGCAGAACATACACTCACATGTACAGTTTCCAATCGCTATAAAAGTGTTGAAACTTCAGCAAAAATCGGAGAAACACTTACACCAAAAGATTTAATTATTGATACATTTCCAGGAAATCAAGTAGTGATTTATAATGATGACATGAATATAACAGATGTGTATAGAGCTGACAGCACAGGGCAAGTAACCCATAGTACAACAAAAAGCTATATAAATTTTGCTGTCATTCTAGACCAAAATAGTAGTGTAAGTAAAGAGATGTTTTTTAAGTTTATTGCAGGTACGAATAGATATTTGAATAGTATGTCAGATACTTCTAATATTTATTATACTTATTTATGTGAATTTTATACAGGAAAGTTACCTACCAGTATCTCTGTAGGAGACGATGACAACGATGATGGATTTTTAGATATTGATGAAGTATATCTTGCGGGATTAGAGAAGTTTGATAGCAATCAAAATGGAAAAATAGAATTAGGAGAACTTTCTTTTGATAGCACATCTAACAACGAACCTGTTAGTTTTGATGTAGAGCTTAAAAAAGATGTGTTTAAGTCGTTTATAAATATGCAATATCCTATATCAAAATATATTTATAAAGATGATACGTTTATGAGTGTTATAGATAGCTATATTTATAAAAAAAATGGTCGCTTTGTAGATAATAAAAAATACGAGGAAGTACTTTGTCAACGGAATACTACTTATATTGATGTGATAGTAAAAAATATGGAGTTTGATTTATTTGTAGATACACTGAATACACTTATATTTGAACCAGCTAATACATCTCGTACAGAATATAGCTTAACTGAAAATGAGGTTCTTGATAATAAAACATTAAGTTGTGAAACTTCTAATGGTAGTTCTTCAGACTATGAATGTACTTATCGAGTTTATGCACATGAAATAAAGTTAAATGGCTTAAGTAATTATGGGTTTACTATAGGTTACAGTGGAAAATATTTTTATGTGAGTGATGTGCAACCTTTTTCTACTATAGAAATTGATTATAGTGATTTAAAAGATTTAAATTACCAAGTAGCAACTAGTTCAAATGAAACATTAGCTACGCAAGTGATTAGTGATGGTATCTATACAGTTTTATCTGATAGTTCTTCTCGAGGATTTAAAACCTTTACAGATAGCGAACCATACAATTTAAACCACTATTGGTTTAGCATGAATAAAAGCTACTATGGAGATGATGGTCATATTGAGTACGACGAGTCTGCTGGCGTTACAAGAGTAACAAATAACTCTCGTCCAGAGTATCTTGATTTGTTTCAAAGTTTTCAAAGTGAAGAGCAAGGTATAGACTCTTCGGATATCAAAAAATTTTATAAAACTCATTTAGATGATCTTTTTTATATAGATGGTACTTCTTTATCAGATATAAATTTTGTGACGTATGAGTATCGTTTGGCATGTCAAGATACATCCTATGTAGAGATCGCTATAAATCTTCCAAATGAATACTATGAGAGTGAACCATCACAGCGTTTTATTGGTTTTTATGATCTTGATACAAATAAAAGTATTGAGACACTATTGCCAAATGAAATGGTACAAAATTTAGAAAAAGTTTATGCTAAGCGTGATGAAGCTTTTAGTGAATGTCAAGATATGAAACACTTTAGATTGCTTCAGCTCAAGGGATATAGCTCTTTTGAACGAGATGCAATTATAGAAGAGTTACAAATCAAGCAACTTTATCAATTGCCTCATTTGCAAAAAAGCTATTATGAGTTTTCGAATGATTATAATTATCCAAATTAAGAGCTATTAAAAAACTCTTTATAAAGAGAGTAAAAAAGAGGAGAGTACCCCTATCACTCCTCCAAATACTCCACCCCAGACAACAAGCCATGAGAGGTGCTCTTTGATCAGTTTTTGTACAAGCTCTTTTACCATTTTGGGTGTCAGTTGTGCTAAACGAGCATCGACAAGATCTTCGATTGTACGGAGCATATCATCACTAAGTGAAGAGGTCTTTATATGTTTTTGAAGTGTGTCATTAAATTTTTGAGAATTTACAATAGTTATAACTGCTGTTTTAAGTTTATTTGTAAAAGGCTCACGTAGCCCCTCGAGTGCTTTTTCCCCTCCAAACATTCCAAGCATACCTCCAAACGAGGACTCCATCACTGTTTTTGTCAAAGCATCATACGCAGGTGAGAAGTCTGCTTCTTCGATCAGTGGTGTTAAGTTGATCTTTTTTTCCTCTTTTTCAAAAAAAGCATTGAGTTGCTCTTTTGTAAAAAATTGTGTCATTATCAGATCTTTGATCGCATCTTTAAAGGCAGTAAAACGTGCGCTAATAACTCCTGAACCGTAAAGAAAAGGAACTTTCTCAAAGAGCATATGGATCGCTAAAAGATTTGTAAGTGATCCAGAAAGAGCAAAGAGCCCACCAAAAAGTAAGATCTGTTGTATAGTCCCATCAAAAGCAAATGAGAGTAAAAAGAGAAGTAAAGCGATGATATTTGTTAATAAACTTTTATTGATCTGCATAGGAGCTCCTTTAGTAAAAGTGCAATTATACATTAAGAAGTTGTGAAAAAAAGAATAGAACTTATCTAAATATTTAAAAATAATGACTCACAAAAGTTTCTTTTTATACTAAGAATATATAATACTATAATAAAACAATAAGTAATATCATAAAAGAGAGTTTAGATGCAGTTTGAAGAGATTTTACTACAGGCAAGAGAACATAATGAAAATGAAGAACCAAAAGCAGCACTCAAGATTTTAGAACCTTTTTATGATAAATATGCTCAAGAGAGTGATTATCTTTTTGAGACTGCTTTTGCGTTTGAGTTGATGCGAGAATGGGAAGATGCACGTAGAATGTTGATGGAACTTCTGCAGCGATACCCTCTAAATGTTGAGGCTTGGATACGTCTCTCTTATACATACTTAGAGACAAAAGATACGCATTCAGCTTTAAACGCACTCAATAGTGGTCTCACACATCTCAATGACAATGTAGAGCTTATTTCAGCAAAAGCAAACTTATTAGCAGAACACCATGAGGTGGATGCTATGACAACTTATATAGAAGAGATGATAGCTCAATATCCAGAGGTCAAAAAAGATTTGCTTCTTATTCGTGCAGATATTTATGAATATTTAGCACTCTCACCTAGTGAGCAAGAAGAGGTGATAAAAGATATTATAGGGACCTCTTACAGTAAAAATTCGCTTGAACTTGCTTATAAAGATCTAAGTGAAGCGATCGATGATAATCTTCAAGATTGGCGTTTACATGTAAAAAGAGCAAAGGTTCTTAAACAACTCAAAAGATACGATGAAGCGATTGAAGATTATGACAAAGCTTTAGATGGTTTGGATGAAGAGGGGGAGTATCTTAAAAACTTTTTACTTGAAGAGAGAAATGTATGTTACAACAATGGTGAAGGTATCAAAAATAGTTGTACACAGCTTCTTCAAAAAAACTTAATAGAGGTAGAAGAAAAAGAGAAAATAACACAAGAGGAGTACATGGCAAACAGTCTTACAAAAGCTATGGCAATGCAATGTGGAAATACCTCGCTTGTTGATCTTTTTGACGAAATAGGGGATGACCCTGATGAACTTACTGCCTTAACTATTGCACAACAGATCTTAGAGAGTGCAAAAACACCGTATGCAGACTTTCAAAAAACAGATGCTAGAAGATATGAAAAATCGATGCAACGTTTTTGTCTCAAAGCAGAAAAAAGTTTTGTAAAACATGCTTTTGAAACTATAGGTGATTATGAGCCAAAGGGTTTGATACAACAGCTTGGAAGACGACTTTTTTTTAGACTATTTATCTCAAAAGATAGACTAACACACGGTTTTGCTTATAGAGTTGAGCCTCTTTGGCCTGGTTGGGTAGCATGGCTTCTTTTACGTTTTAGTGGTCAGTGGAAAGTTGCCAATGTCATTGAACTAGAGAGTCAATTAGCTGATGGACGTTTTTTAATAACCAATAATACAGAAGATATTAATGCTTTTGTAGCTGGAGAACATGTTGATATGCAGAAGTTTTCACTCAAGACACCTCATACAGAGATCTTTAAAGCGCATTATAAACGCCTGAATGAATATAAAGGGATCGGCAATAAAGGGCTTCCTTTTTCTAATCTTGATGAGATCTTTGCCATGCAGGAGAGTTTACGTGTAGCAAATAACGACTATAGAAAGTCGAGTGGTTATATAAGCGATGAAGAGTTAGAAAAAATTTTAGGTAAAGAGTATGATAAGTTTGCACCTAAAGTGAAAAAACATCTTGAAAAACTTACACTTCAATAACTTTAGTATCTCTTAGGAAAAAAGAGCTTTATAGATCTTTTATTGCATAAAAAAAGAAGACGAGATATGATCGTAAAAATTATGCAAAAGAGAAAAGATGAAACAAAGCAGTTATGAACTTTTTAAAACTAAAGATCTAGAAACAATATTAAGCACTATAGAAAAAGAGTTGGCTTTACGTAATGAGTCCCCTTTTTGGACAGATAAAGTGGTCCCTTTTTCAAAAGCTATCTTAAGTGTTCTTATACCTTTACGTGATAATGAACTTCTGTTCATGCCCGAGGGCAATGAAGCAAAAGAGCTTACTCCAGAGCTTTTTTTTGCTTGGAGTGATTTTGTAAGTTTAAAAACTCTTGCATTTACACTTCAAAAATCAAATAGTGCCAATGAACTTTTACGAACAAAACTTCCTCAAGAAAAATGTAAACAATATCAAGAGATAGATCTACAGATCTTAGGAGATTACTTGAGTCGTTATACGGTTAATTTAGAAAATGAATCTCTTGATTTTCCTATAGCAAACTACAATCTGCATCAAGGGGTAAGCAACGTTATAAAGTCACTTTTATAAGCCTCATGTATAACTTCGGTTAAACTTAGCATACTAAAATAGTTTTCAGATGGGAAAATTGTATAAAGAGGGGTTATGGGGAAACTTATAGAATATTTTATAAGCAATAAGCGTTTAAACTATGCGCTTTTAGTATTTTTACTTTTTTTGGGTGTAAATGCGTACATAAACATTCCAAAAGAGATCTTTCCAAATGTGGAGCTAGACAAGATCACTATCAGTGGATCGTATGCAGGTACAAGCGGATCTAATATGGATAAAATGGCTGTACGCGAGATTGAGACAGCTCTTGGTGGAATAAGTGGTATTGATAAGTTAGAGACTACAATTAACCCAGGCGTTTTTTCAATGCTCCTGACACTTGATGAAAATGCAGATAAGATCAATGTGTTAAATAAAGTCAAAGATGCCATAGCCGCAACAAGGCAGTACCTTCCCTCTGATATGGTGGAACCAACAGCTGTTCTAATGGATAGGGTACGCCCTTTGGTAAAACTCTCTTTGGCTTCACAAACCCTTTCTCAAGGGGAACTCACTGAGATAGCAAAAGATGTCAAAGAGAAACTCTCCCGAGTAAAATATATTAGCGATATTTCGATTCGTGGAGATTCTGATGAAGAGGTCTTAGTGACTATCAACAGTGATGCCCTTACAGCGTATGGGCTTAATCATAACAGTGTTGTTTCTGCTATAGCAGAACTCTCTTATACCTTTCCTATAGGTGATATTGAAGAGAGAGGAAACTTTGTTTATCTCTCAACTATACATGGTAAAGCAGATCCTCAAGCCTATGAAGATGCTCTTTTGTATATAGACCAAAGACAGATCCCACTCAAAGAGATCGCAGATGTAAAAATTCACTATCCTCAAACAAGTACACTCTCAACATTTAACAATGAAAAAGCGCTTACTCTTGTGATCTCAAAAACAGAAGAGGGAAACTCTATGCATATCTCTCAAGAACTGCATCAAGAGATCAAAAAAATAGAACAACTCTATAAAGATGTAAAATTTCATTTCTATCAAGATACCTCTACACGTGTTGAAGAACGACTCAATATTATTATCTCTAATCTAGTGTTTGGACTTATTTTAGTTTTTCTCTCTTTATATATTTTTATAAATTTACGCATAGCGATTGTAGTTGTGATAGGGATCCCTTTCTCTTTTATTATCGGTCTTTTATTTATCTATTATCTTGGCTATTCTATTAATATTGTCTCTTTGTTAGGGGCACTAATAGTGATAGGTATTGTTGTAGATGATGCCATAGTTGTGGGTGAAAATATTCAAAGGCTCGTAGATGAAGGGGTAGAAGCAAAACAAGCAGCAATTCAAGGGGTTAAAGAGATGATTCTCCCTGTTAGTTTGGCGACTCTTTCGACAACTGCTGCATTTTTACCGATGTTTTTGATGCAAGGTGATATTGCACTCTTTTTGATCCTTATTCCTATAGTGGTAGTGATGATCTTACTTGGATCGCTTTTAGAGAGTTTTTTCTTTTTGCCCCTACATGCTCAAGAACTTTTAAAAAAGAGTAGAAGCTCTATAGATTGGAGACCTCTCAAAAAACTCTATGCAAGAGTGTTGAGTTTTCATATAAAACATAAAAAGAGCTTTTTGTTTACCTCTTTGATCATTATTCCGACACTCACTGTTATGGTGGCCTCAGCGATGCGTTTTCAGTTTTTTCCAAATTTTGATGGTAATAACCTCTACATCTCAGGAAGTACAGATATAAATATACCGCTAGAGGAGACCTTTGCCATTGCTAAAGAGATCGAAGTGGAGGTACGATCACTTGATAAGCAGCTCTCTTTGATCTCTACAAATGCAACCGCTGGATATAGACGCTCTCTCTCAGGCGAAACGCAACATACAAATAATGTGTTTTATATTACCTTAGATCTTGATAACCGCAAAGAGGAGAGTTTTATCAATCGCTATGTGAACCCTGTACTCAATTTTAGTTTTGATTTTAGTAACTTAGACAATACACGGGAGAAAAGAACATACGAGTTAGCACCTTTACTAAGTGAGATGTTACAAAAGTATAAAGAGAAGTATCAACTTGTAGATCTTGGTGTAGTAGAGTCTAAACCAGGACTGATCAGAAGTGATATACAGATCAACCTCTCAGGGGTAAATAGTCAAAAACTAGATAAAGGGATCGCCTCTTTAGAAGAAGAGCTAAAGAAGATTGAAGGTGTGAGTAACACGAGCAATAATATTCGTTATGGAAAGATGGAGTATAAACTTGAGGTGAACCCTTATGGGGAGCAACTAGGTTTAAGTGAAGGTTATATTGCGCGTATTTTAAGTGACTATTTTTTAGAGAGACGACAGAGTACCACTTTTAATGATGATGGTGTTGTTGAGATTAAAACAGAAGATACAAGAAAAGATAGTGTATCGACACTGCTCTCTTTTAATATCCCATTGCGAGATGGCAGGTTTGTGGCTCTTTCTGAGGTGGTGACTATTCATCAGGTGCGAGACTATGAAAAAATAGACAAACTTGATGGACGTATTATAAAAACAGTTTTTGCTAACTTAGATAAGCGTGTAATAACCGCAGATGAAACGATAGAGCTTGTAAGACCACTTTTAGATGCTTTGGAAAAAGAGGGAGTTGAAGTAGAACTTCTAGGGGAAAAAGAGAAAAAACGTGAGTTGCAGGGAGATATGAAAAATACAGTACTTTTAGCACTTTTTCTTATCTTTATCTCTTTGCTTTTTATTTTTTCAAAGATCAAGTATGTTTTGATGGTAATCAGTGTTATTCCTCTTTCGATTTTAGGAGCTTTACTTGGGCATCTTCTGATGGATATTAACTTAACTATGCCTTCTATCATTGGTATTTTAGGACTTGCTGGAGTTGTGATTAATGATGGAATTATTATGCTGGATGTTTTGCATGGAACACACGATACAAAAGAGTTTTATAAAAGAGCACTCAGGCGTTTACGCCCTATTATAATTACCTCTATAACCACTTTTTTAGGGCTTTTTACCTTGATCTTTTATGCTTCAGGACAAGCTGTGATCTTACAGCCTATTGCAATATCAATTGGATTTGGTCTTCTTTGGGGGACACTCTTAAACCTGATCTATCTCCCGACACTGTACGGTCTTATAAACAAGATAGAGCCTTTACAAAAAGAGGAACTCAAAACACTTTAGCGCACTGTTGAATTAATAAAATAGAAGATATAAAAATCCCCAAAATAAAAAGAGGACAAGTCCGATAACTCCAAATACAAGGAGAAATCGGATAGTAAAAAAATAGAGAAATTTTAAAAAATTTATAAATTTCATTTTTTATAAGGTTCTATAGGAAGTTTGAGAGCTTGTACAGCAGTCATTCCCCCTTGAAGATCAATAACCGTATAGCCTAGCTCTTTTGCAAGATAATGTGCAACAATTTTTGTACGACTTCCCGTACGACATACTAGAGCAAAAGGTTTAGATGTATCGACTTTGCTTTGTAATTCTTTTAAAAAGCCATTGAGATCATACGCCCCTTGTTCATTAAAAAACATAATGGGGATAGCTCCTTTGAAAACTCCTGTTTCTTTCCACTCAGCAGGTGTGCGAATATCCACAACAGGTATTTTTTTTTCAAGAAGTTGTTGTGATGGGTACTCATTGAGCACTTCTGCAAAAGTAACAGAAACTAAGAGTACCAAAGCTGTAAAGATATGTTTCAAGTTAACTCCCTATTAGTAAATGTAAGTATAATTATAGCTACAAAAAATAATAGACTTCTTGCACAGCTAGAGAAGTTCAATGAAAGTAAAAGAGGCAGATGGGTATGGCAGCATCAAGCAAAGCAGTAGAAAATGCGGCAAGACTACGTTATGTAAGAGCTTTGGAGAGATTTCACAAAAGTATTGTTTCATATCTTTCTAAAGCAGATGAACTCTCCAAAGAGGTTTATATAAAAAAAGTTGAGAGTGCTCTAAAGCTTTTAAATAGAGCAGAGGAGATAGCTCTTTATAAAGGGGATCTACAAGATTTACAAAAGCTTGTACATCTTATGATCGCTTATAAAGACTCAGAAGAGACTATAGAAGAGATCCAAAGCGATATTGTGTATCAGTCTAACCAACTTGACAAAACAAAAAATAAGCGTCGTTATAAAAAAGAGAAGCACCAATCTTCACTCTATAAAGATTGGGACTAAAGAAAAATTACACTTTTGCTTCTTTAAGCATTTTATCCATAAGAGTAAAGAGTTGGTTTGATGCCTCTTCCATCTTCTCAAAATTGCTAATGATTGTTTCAGAGTGTTGGAGTGTCTGCTCCTCAGCATCTCCTTCAAGATAGTGAAGATTTGCATTTGCATTATTATGTACTGTAGCGTGAGGTATAGCAAGCGTTTTATATGCTTGGGTTTTAGAAAATCTTCTTTTCCCTTCATCATCATACCAAACACCCAAACTACATTCATGTGTACTCTGTTCTTTGAGCACTTTTTCAAGAGAGATAATAGAGTTGTATGCACGTGATTTATATAGAATATGATCAATTTTTGCAAGGACTACAAAAACACTGTTCTCCATCTGGTATGAGTAGTTAACGATATTTGTTGCATTATTACTGAGTTCAATAAGTGTCTCTTCAAAAGCACTGATCTTATCTGCTGAAGTCTCTACAGTTTCTTTCATGCTCTCAGAGCTTGTTTGTATCTCATGCATCCCTTGTTGGAGTGATTTGATAGAAACAGAGATCTCTCCCGTTGCTTTATGTGTACGCTCAGCGAGTTTTCTTACTTCATCTGCAACAACTGCAAAGCCGCGACCATGTTCCCCTGCACGTGCCGCTTCTATAGCTGCATTGAGTGCTAAGAGGTTTGTTTGATCTGCAATATCTGTGATAAGTTCAATAATCGATGTAATACTGTTTGTCTGATCTGCAAGCTCTGCGACATTATGATTGTTGTTACTAACCTCTTGACTCAGATCTGTAAGCTCTGAGACTATTTGCGTAATGCTTTGACGAGAGTTGTCTGCTAAAGAGGAAGCACTTTTAGTTGCATCTGTGATCTCTTTGAGATCATTTATATTGTGTTGGAGATCATCTTCAATAATATAGAGTGATTCTGATACTTGTACACTCTTAACACTCAGTTTGGCGTTAAAAGCATCGCGGAGTACTTTTTTGTTTTGCGCTTTCATAAACTCGATACTCTTTGCGACATTCTCAATAGCAATAACAAACTCTCCACTTAAACCTTGAGCAGAGATCTGGTGCGTGAAAACTCCTTTGGAAGCATCTGTAATAGTGCGGTTGATCTCATCAATGAGTGTTTGAGTATGTGAGAGAAGCTTTGCAAGTTCTCCTCCCATAATACCAAGTTCTGTAGAGTTGTTTGTATCTGAAGGAGTTGTAGAGTGGCTAAAGTCTCCCTCTGCAGAGTGGCTAATGATCGAAGTGAAGTTTGTTATTCCTGAAGTTATCGATTTGCGTATCATAGTTGCGACTGCAAAAGTCATAATAGCAACTAAAACCCCTCCTAAGACTAAAAAGTATTTATAAAAAATAAGTTCATTTGCCAAAGCGATAGAGTGGTGTTCTAGCTCCTCTCTTTTTAACTCGACAAGTTTTTTAAAAGAATCACGTGAGGCATTTGCCGCGGGTGTGAGATCTTGCGTATAGGTTTTGTAGATCTGCATTCTGTTTTGAGCTATCTCTTGGGGGTTAATGTTTTGCATCATTTTTAAAGACTCGTTTAAAAAAAGCATAGTTGATTTTTTTGCATTTGAGACAATCTCATACGAGGGGTCATTTTGCATCATGCGATCGAGTTCTTCAAAAAGGGTATTTATACGGGTGATCGTTGTTTGTAGTTTATCAATATCTTTTTGGTAATCTCCCCCAAGCATAATATTTCTTGTAGTTCTACTAATATAGTTTAGACTTTTTTCAATTTCTAGTGTCTTGAGTGCTCCATCCATAGAGTTTGTATGTACATATTCATACTCTTTTTCAATATGGGTCATAGACCAAAAAATAAAAACAGCTGCCAAAAATACAGAGATGCTTACCATCGCTACAAAAGAGTTCATCTGTTTTTGAATACTTAAGTTTTTGAACATTATTGTCCCTTTTATAATCTTTATTACACACAATAGTATCACAAAATTGAAAGAAACAAAATAAAAGAAAGCGAAAAGTAGAAACTTATATAAATCCCTTTAGCAAGGGAGAAAAGAAGAGAAAAGAAATTGTATATCTATAGCTTTTATTTATGATATACAATTTTGCAACAGTTCTAGTCTTTGCTTTTTCTAAAAAGATGGTAGTTTTCAGCTTCAAGCATATCTTCTACATACTGTTTTACACATTTAGAACAGTTTGTCCAGATACCCGAAGGGAGTCTTACATCAAGTTTTTTCTTCTCACGAAGTTTAATGATCTTTTTTGCTGAGAGAACTTTTGTAACGGGAGCAAAGTCTACATCAGTTAAGTCGATATCTTTTTTATAAAAGATCGTTTGCTTTTTAAAGTTTCCCCATGCCGGAATTCCATCTTCTGTGTATGGTACTTCATAACCGTTTTTAAAAGAGACAAGCATTTTATAGTGACTGTCTTCAAACACTTCTGTAACTTTTCCAGCACCAAAAACAAGTCCGAAAAGTTTGTCTTTTACTTTTACATCGTCAAAATACGCCATAAATTATCCCCTGTTTAAATTTATAAAATTATAGCGCAAATCTGTTACGATTACGATACAAAAGTTTTTCACAATCCTTTAAGAGCGAAGCTGTTACACTTGCAAAAAAAGAAGAGACATAAAAAATGCTAATAAGTGCGAAGAATCAATTAAAAGGGACTCTTATAGAGATCAAAAAGGGTGAGGTCAACTGCGAGCTTGTAATCGATATTGGATCAGAGAACAAACTCTATTCGATCATTACTCTTGGCGCATTTAAAGAGTTAGGGCTTAAGCTAGGGGATGAAGTCACAGCAGTGATTAAAGCAAATGATGTACTAATCGCAACATAAAGTAGATTTTCTTATAAAAAGAGTTTATTCTAAGTGTGAAGCGAAGAAGAAGATTGTAAAATAAAACTTTAGAAATTAAGGTAGGAATATAGATGAGTATAGCGGAAACAGAGATCCAGAGGTTTAAAAGAAGTGGTAATGATGAAGATAAGGTTTTTTATCAAGCGATGCAAGAGGTCATATGTTCTATAGGACCCCTTTTAGAATCTGATGAGATCTACACACGTCATGCGATTTTAGATAGACTTGTTGTCCCTGATAGAATCATAAAATTTAAAGTTAACTGGCTCAATGATAACGGGAAAATTCAGGTAAATACAGGATACCGTGTTCAGTTTAACAACTCTTTGGGACCATATAAAGGGGGATTGCGTTTCCACCCTTCGGTGAATGAGGGTATTTTTAAATTTTTAGGTTTTGAGCAGATTCTTAAAAACTCACTGACTGGCTTGCCAATAGGGGGTGCAAAAGGGGGAAGTGACTTTGATCCAAAAGGTAAAAGTGACTTTGAAGTGATGAAGTTTTGTTCCTCTTTTATGGTGGAGTTGCATAAATATATCGGTCCGCGTATGGATGTACCAGCAGGAGATATTGGAGTAGGTGCACGTGAGATAGGGTATCTTTTTGGAGAATATAAAAAGATCACCTCTACATACGAGGGTGTACTCACTGGAAAACCTTTTATGTTTGGAGGATCATTAATGCGTCCTCAAGCAACAGGTTATGGAGTCGTTTACTTTACAGAAGCGATGTTAGAGATAGAGAAAAAAGAGCCTTTAAAGGGTAAAGTTTGTACAGTGAGTGGAGCAGGAAATGTAGCTCTTCACACTATAGAAAAACTTTATGAACTTGGCGCTATTCCTGTAAGCTGTACCGATTCACGTGGGACGATCTATGATCCGAGGGGTGTAGACCTTGAGCTTTTAAAAGAGTTGAAGTTTGTTAAAAGAACCTCTTTAGAGGAGTATATGACAGTACATCCAGAAGCAAAATATATTAGTGCCCAAGAGTATCCTGAAGATGGTCATGCGGTATGGGATATTCCATGTTATGCTGCTTTTCCTTGTGCTACACAAAATGAACTTACAGAACTTGATGCACAAAATCTGATCTCAAATGGTTGTGAAAGTGTTTCTGAGGGTGCAAATATGCCTTGTACGCCTGAAGCTACAGACCTTTTCTTATCACATAAGATCTCTTTTGCCCCCGCAAAAGCGGCAAATGCAGGTGGTGTCGCTGTGAGCTCTTTTGAGATGAGTCAAAATGCTGCGATGAGTAAGTGGAGTTTTGAAAAAGTAGATGAGAGACTTAAGATTATTATGCAGCAGATCTGTAAACGTGTAGCACTCACTGCAAAAGATTATGGGGTTGAGGGCAACTATGTAGATGGTGCTAATATTGCAGGCTTTAAAAAGGTAGCTGATGCAATGATCGCAGAGGGGATCTAAATGTCAGAGAACTTTTTTCCATCTTTTATGCATAGTACACTAGAGATGTTAAATAGTTATGATCCTTTTGTTATAAAGATCACTGTGATACTGTTGAGTATTGCTGTGATCTATTTTATTCGTAGGGTACTGTTTGATTATCTTGAAGCGGGACTTTTAAAAATAGAGAGTCTGCACAACTATACAAAGCAGATAAGTGCCAAGCTACGAAAAAGTGCTGAGCTTCTTACTATTATTATCAACTTTGATATTATCGTTTTTGTTTATAATGATTACCAGAGTATAGAGGTGATGCGAGAGATCTTCGCTATTATCTATATTGTTATGATCACATACATGATCTATCGTCTTCAAAATGCGATTGTTATTATAAAACTTGAAAATATTCAAGCAAAAAATAAAGTAAAAAGTGAAGTGATCAATATTGGTCTCAAGATCTTTAATTTTGTGATCATCCTTATTGGTCTTTTAGTTGCCTTGCATTTTGCAGGGGTTGATCTTACTGCTATTCTCTCAGGGCTTGGTATTGGTGGTTTAGCGGTTGCACTTGCTGCAAAAGAGACTCTCTCAAACTTCTTTGGAACACTCTCTATTTTGGTCAGTGACTCTTTTTCTCAAGGGGACTGGATCGTAGCTGGAGGTGTTGAGGGTACGGTAGTAGAGATCGGTCTTCGTGTTACAACAGTTCGTACTTTTGATAATGCGCTTATATCGGTTCCAAATGCAACTTTGGCAAATAGTGATGTAAAAAACTGGAACAAAAGAAGAGTAGGGCGTCGTATTAAAATGAGTTTGGGCGTCAAGTACGATTCAAAACGTCACGATATTCAAAATGCAGTCAAAGAGATCCGAACTATGCTAGAGAACCATCCAAAAATTGCTACAGATAAACTAGAGTTTGAACTTGATGGACGTAGACGTTACCTTGTCTCAGAAGATGATATTTATGGCGTGAAAAAGACACTTCTTGTATATCTCGATGAGTTTGCATCTTCAAGTATCAATATTTTGGTGTATTGTTTTAGCACAACAGTTGTTTGGTCAGAATGGCTTGAGGTGAAAGAAGATGTGATGCTTAAAATTATGCAGATCTTTGAAGAAAACAACTTAGAATTTGCTTTCCCTTCACTCTCTATCTATAAAGAGGAGTAAAGGGTCAAGCAAAAAATACTAATGAGACTTTCAGCCTTTTTTGCTAAAATCCTTTCAATTAAAATTTAAGATATAAAGAATTCAAATGATAGAACAAACACAAGCACGCGTAAATATTTATGCGCTACTCTCTCGGATCCTCCTACAGGAGCTTGATGGAGAAACTCTTCAAATGATCAAAAACGATCCTACTATAATGGATTTTTTCTCTACACTTAAAGAGTGGGAGCCTTTTAATAAAGAGAGTGAGAAGAAACTTCTCAATGAATACTTTAACCCCGATTTTGTAAATCTCTCTTTATTGCATCTTATTCCGTATGAAACTTTTTATACACGTGAAGATCAGATGATCGAAACTGGAGGGGCAAACCCTGTTACAGATATCTATAGCGCGTATGACTTTATTGTTGATTATGAAAAGGCGCGTACGGTCTCATCTGATCATATTGGAATAGAGATGGAGTTTATGCATCATCTCACGCAAGCTGAACTTAAAGCTATTGAAGAGAATGATACAGACGCTATACAAGAGCTTCAAGAGGTGCAAAAAACATTTTTACAAAAACACCTTTTACAATGGGCACCACTTTATCTTATAAATATGAAGTATGAAGCGCGTACTCCACTTTATTATGATGCTGCAGATATCGCTTTAGAGTTTATGTTAAGTGATAATGAATACCTTACAAGCGAGTGCAAATAGCAGATGTCACTGATCCATTTAGATGCAAGTAAGTGTATTCGCTCCCTTAGTAAAGAGAGTGAATGTAATAAATGCGAAACTATCTGTCCTACTGATGCTATTGTTGTGGGAGATAATATTTTACCTGCTATAAACTTCTCTTCTTGTGTAGGCTGTGGGGCATGTCATGCGATCTGCCCTAATGAAGCACTTGGTTTAGATAACTTTAATGCAACCGATTTTTTCTTTGACTTTATGGAAGAGGAGGGGAATCTTCTCTCTTGTCGTAAAAACTTGCCATGTTTGGCGGCACTAGGAGTGGAACATATACTCTCTCTTGCCATACTTAAAAAAGAACTTGTTCTTGATATGGGGCATTGTGCTACATGTGAGATCGCTTTAAAGTGTAAGCCACAAATTGAGCAAAACCATGAAGAAGCTATGTATCTCATCGAAGCGATGGAGAATAATGCAGAGATAAAACTCGAAAACGTGCGTTATGAAGAGGGGACAAAAGAGGAAAGTAAAAGAAGAGACTTTTTACGCTCTATCAACCTAAAAACTTTCGCAAAAACAAAACTTGACTTTGAACAAGAGGTACAAAAAGCGACAGATGAACTCGTAGAACATAGCTTAGAAAAGAGTGATATAGCACTTCTTAGACAAAAGCGAATACCAGAAAAAAGAAAGATCTTATTCACAGCGATCAAACGTGTTGAGAGACCCTCTACTTATCATGTAGTAGATGCAAATGAGCTGAGTTTTACCTCTCAAAAGTTAATGGTTCAAGAGAGCTGTACAGCGTGTCAGATCTGCTATAGAGTGTGTCCTACTGGTGCACTCTCTTCAGATGCTAAAAATTCAAAAATAGATTTTGATCCTTTTTTATGTATAAAGTGCAGTATCTGTCATGATGTTTGTCAAAGCGATGCAATTACTCTGTCTTCAGGTTACAATATAAAGCAGTTCTTTGAACCAGAAGTACAAAATCTTATAAGTTTTGATCTACGTCACTGTGATGAATGTAATGTTGTTTTCTCTACAAATCAAGATGAAAAACTTTGTTATCGCTGTAAGATCGAAGAGGAAGAAGCGCGTGAACTGTGGGGAATAGATGAGGAGTTTTAAGCGATGATGAATAATGCAAATGAGATATCGGCACAAACAAAGCTTTTTGGTTATATTGGTGAGCATGCAGGGGCAAGCAGTTTTTCTGCTATGACCAACAAACTCTTTAAAGCAGAGGGAGATGATGCTATGATGATCCCTATGAATATACGCCATGATGATCTCTATTTTACAATAAGCAATATGAGAGATTCACAGCTTAGTGGAGCTGTCATAGCTAGTGAATATAGCGATCAAGTGCTAGAGATACTCGATACTAGCTCTAATCTTGTAAAACAAACAGGTATATGTGATCTTGTATTAAAAGAGGGGAAAACTCTTAGAGGAGAGCTCTTTGGTCTGCGTGTACTTACAGAGATGTTAAAAGATCTACATGTGCAAAAAATAGCTTTGCTAGGAATCAACGGGTATGCAAAAGCATTTTCTTATCTGTCTTGTGGCTTTGAAGTGGCATATTTTCACGATAACTTAGAGGAACTTTTAGCTTTTAGCAAGTCTGTAGAGATCCAAAATGCTGATATAAATCGTATTGCAGTTGGGATGGAAGTTGACCTTTTGGCTTATGATGCAGTGTTGGATTTTTCAGAGATCGAAGATCTCTGTATGATCAAAAATTTAGGCAGGTACAACTTTGATATGAAAAATGAAAAACAGTTTTCTGCTCTTCGTAAAAGGGCTACTGAGTTACAAAGCTCATATACAAGTTATGATGCAATGCTTGAGAAGATGACAAATAGCGTATATAAAATGATTAAATAAAGGAAAGAGAAGATGCAAAGAGAAGATTTTAGTGATTTACGTGCAGAGTTTGATAGATTTGTACAAGAGAAGTGTTCTTTAGATCCAGAAGCACAGATGAACCAAAACCCTGATGCAGGAGATAAAGAGGATGAAGAACCTGTTCCACAGTTTGTAGATGCTTTGACCTCAAAGCTTTTAGCACCTGCGATAAGTGGAGTGTATCTTTCACGTTTAGATATCAAAAGAATTGCAGAAGCGATCGATGAGTCTGTCCCTATTAAAGAGCGTATTAAAATGGTACGTGCACTTTTTCGCCATACAACAAAAAAAGAGTACCTTCAAGAGGCGTTTGGGGAGATCAACAAACATATCAATGGACGTATTTTGATCTATGAGCAATTAAGTGATTCTTTTCCTGCTTCAAAAGAGAACTTTGATGGGCACATAAAAAAAGCGAGAAAAACGATGAAGATGTTTGATCAGATCATCGAGGATTTTGAAGAGATAGAACCAACAGATGATCCTATGATGATCTAAACATACACAGTTTTTCAACAGTCCCAAACGATCCCTTTTTTATTAAAATTATTAAGAAAAAAGGGAAAACCTGTAATTGCTTTTTATTGTTTTGGATTGACTCTATATTCTTGTTCAAGGACATAACCATAATACTGTTGATAGTTATGTACCCCATCAGAATATATTGTATACGTTTTTTCCTCTCCTCGAGTAATAGAGTCAATATCACTAAACTCATAACCTTCTTCATTTAGCATACATTTTATAAATTGATTATTATCACCAAGAGCATAACTCTCATGAACACTTCTTTCATATGGTAGTACAGTATTGAAATAATATTCTTGAGCGAAAACGGGTTCACCCAAGCCAGACCCATGTGCAATAGTATAAAACTCACATGTCGTATGTTGTTTGATATATTCTGGGTTTATATAACTAGTCCAATTATATCCATAGGTTGCAAAATCTAAAAGATATTTAATCGTAAAACTAAAACCTCCATTCATAATTTTTTCCATCTCAGGATTGTTTATTAAGTAAAACTCATTATCCGTCTGTTCATCCCAATAATCGAAAACCTCTTCTCCACCACAACTAGCTTTAACCCAACCATTTCCTCCAGTTTCATCTTTTACATTGTATAGCTTTTTTGATACTTCAAATGGATACACTTCTACATCTTGCATAGCTACAATATTTGAATCAAACCTATGTCGTACCGTTATCTTATAATCCCTACTTCCTTTATTAAATTCCTCTTCTACTTCCCATTGAGATTCCTCTTCATCTAATTCTTCTAAAAGCTTAGTAGTTCCATTTATGATTTTAGTCAGTGTATCATTACTTGCTAAATATGCCTCGACAAACTTATGCCCTCCTGGAAAATCTAAATCTGCATTACTTGACATACTTCCAGGAATAGGATTGATTATTGGGTCAATAAAGCCAGTAACATAGTCTCCTTTAGAAGCTTTTACCTCAGAAGCAGGAGATGCTACTTGTAAATTTGCAAAATAGTTTTTATACTCTGTGGGATTGATTCTTTCATAGACACGGTTAGCAAACATATTACCTTGGGAGTGTGATACTAACAGTACTCTGTGTCCATACTTGAAGCTTTCATTATAGTACTTCACAAGCATTTGATCAACTTCATCTTCTTCTGTACTCTCTATCAAATTTACAAGTTGTTCTCGTAGAGATCTTAGATCTTCATTAGTAATGTCACTTACTTGTTTTGCCATTAGCTCATCCACAAGAGTAAAAAATATTTCCTCGCTAATTTGTCCCGCTTCTTTAAGTTGGTAAAATGTTTCTAAGAGGTCTATCATTTTTCCATGACTCCAATTATATTGAAGTTTAACTTCTCCATATTTTGCTTTTAGTTTAGGATTATCTTGTATGAGTTTTATATTTATATGACGTTGAAACTCTTTAGCACTCTTTTCAGCTTCACCTTCACTATTCCATACACCATTTCCAAAATATATATCTGTTTTACACTCATTAATCTTTTCTGTTTGAGCAAAAAGGTTCAAACAAGATATTGATAAAATCAAAATAACTTTTATAATATTCTTCATTTTATTCCCCTAGCTCATCAATGTTTATTTGGCAATTATCTAAACTCTCTTCTCGTCCATCAAATATATGTCCACTGCAAGCTTGATTAAATTGAAAACTTCGTTCTATTCGCTCTCTTGTATTAAATATTTTATTTCTTAGTTGAGGATCATTAAATACTTCATGTTCTCGTCTCCATTTACCCGCTTTTATACTTTCTTCTAAAGATGCATCTGAATCTATATAAGATAGTTCTATAATTTGTAAATTAATATCTTTTTGTTGTTTATCAAACCAATAATACTGACAATCTATAGCATCATCACTATACTGCTTACTCTCAATCACAGGATTTTCAATGATCTTCTGTTCTGCCCAAGCATATTGCATTGCTAGAGCTGTTTTAGTTTTAGGAAAGTCAGGATCTTCTGCATAGCGTTTGATCACATATCTTTCTACATCATCTCTTACACCATTCTCATTTGAATCTATTCCTAGAAGTGTACTATCGTTAAGTGCTTGATCTGGCTCGGGTGGAAGTTTATAGCCATTGACAACCTCAGTATCTCTAACCTCTATCTCTAACTCTGTTTTAAATGTTTCATTATTTTTTTTTACTTTTACTTCAAGTGTATATGTTCCAACACTGTTTGCATAAAATGTGACTTCTGGACTCTCATCATTCTCAAGTGTATAGTCTTTATTTTTTGATTTTACCTTCCATTTGTAACTATCTGCAATCACTTGTGTACTTGTTTCATCTGTTGTATCTTCAGACATTGCTATCACTTTATACACCTGTGATTCATTTACATAGATCTGTGTACTTCCTTGTATTTGAAGATCTTCATTACACCCTTGAAACAACAATGCAAATACTAAAATGCTTGCAATACTTAGTATCTCTCTCATGTATACATCCTTCTAGTTTAATTTTTACCATTATAACTTTAAATGTTCTTTTTTATTCTTAAATATTTTACCGACTCTAAATTTGGCTTGAAGTATTCTGTTTTACACTCATTTATATTTTCAGTAGAGAGTGTTACAAACAATGTCAATAGAACTATTCAGAGTTTAAATATATTTTTCATTTTACTCTCCTAGTTCATCAATGTTTATTTGGCAATTATCTAAACTCTCTTCTCGTCCATCAAATATATATCCGCTACAAGCTTGATTAAATTGAAAACTTCTCTCTATTCGCTCTCTTGTATTATAAATTTTAGCTCGTATTTGTTTATCATTAAAAACTTCATGTTGCTGAGAATATTTTAAATATTCTCTAAATGACATACCTTGAGTATTTTTATTTAGCCAATATGATTCACAGTCAATTGCATCACTTAAGTATTTATCACTCTCAATCACAGGATTTTCAATAATCTTCTGTTCTGCCCATGCATATTGCATTGCTAGAGCTGTTTTAGTTTTAGGAAAGTCAGGATCTTCTGCATAGCGTTTGATCACATATCTTTCAACATCATCTCTTACACCATTATTATTTACATCTATTCCTAGAAGTGTACTATCGTTAAGTGCTGGATCTGGTTCAGGTGGAAGTTTATAGCCATTGACAACCTCAGTATCTCTAACTTCTATCTCTAACTCTGTTTTAAATGTTTCATTATTTTTTTTTACTTTTACTTCAAGTGTATATGTTCCAACACTGTTTGCATAAAATGTGACTTCTGGACTCTCATCATTCTCAAGTTTATAGTCTTTCTTATTTGACTTTACACTCCATTCGTAGCTATCTGCATCTTCTATATTAAGTGATACTACTACTGCTTTGTAGACTTGTGATTCATTTACGTAAATAGGAGAACTTCCCTGTATCTCTAAATCTTGTTGACATCCTTGTATAAAAAATATAAACAACAGTATAAAAAGTGTTGTAAAAAACTTTAGCATGCTTTTTCCTTTTATTTTGGTAAATATAAGGACATCTCTAAAGCTCAACTGCTACGCTTAGCTGGTAATGACAAAGCTATATTCGTATGAGTATTAGAGACATCATGAAGTAACTATAATACTAAATATTTTTTTTTATTCTTAAAGATTACGATAACAGATAGAATAGATTTTATTTACAATAAAATATAATGAAAAAAATTGCCTAGAAAATGAAGATGTTTGAAGAGATAGAACCAACAGATGATCCGATGATGATCTAAAGAGTTTTATTTTTTAATTACTTCGGGCAAGTGTGGCAAAGTCGATCTCTTGGCTTTGTTCTTGTTGCTCTTTGCGCTTCTTGTCCTCTTCATAACTGCCAGAACTAAAAGTATATTCACTCTTGCCAAGTATGCACCCTTTTATACCTGGAACACAAGGCTTTTTGAGTAGTTTACACTCTCCGCCAAAGTCATGTTGACATGTCCAACCCATAGCGTTTCCTTAAAGTATTTGCAGATAAGCTTGCCAAATAAGAGCGCTGAGTATCCCTGCAGCAAAACCTGCAATGATATCATCACCCATTACACCAACGCCCCCTTTAGCTTCACGATCTATTCTCCCTATTATAGAAGGTTTTTTAATATCAAAATAGCGAAATAGAGCAAAAGAGAGAAGTGCTTGGATCAAAAATCCGTTTTCATAAACAAAAAGATCTTGCGGTGCTATAGTGATGGCAGGAGCGACACTCAGAGCAAACCACATCCCAGCAAGCTCATCAATAACGATCCTTTTATCATCATGAATACCGCTTTGTTCTTCATAGTGATTGATCGCTTTAATCGCTATGATACTAATAAGAACAGTACCCAAAAAGAGTGTTTGTGCATCAAAATAAAAAAGTACGAGTATTCCAAGAAGTAAGGCAACAAAACTGCCAACTGTTCCTGGTGCTTTTGGAGAGAGTCCGCTATACCCAAGGGTTATAAAAAAATAGTTCATTGTCTTCCTATGTAAGTGAAGTGGTTTGATAAAGCTTCATCAGTTCAAGATAAAAATCATGTTCAGTATGCTCTTCTAAAAGTCCCCCTACAGGAAGCAGATCATAGTAGAGTTTTTCAAGGTTTTTAAAACGGTTAGGAAGAAGCTTAGAGAGGATAAAAGCTGAGATATCTTTACGGATCAAAACAGCAGGTGGCAAAAGCCCAACCTCTAAAAGTTCTAAGATAGAATCAGAATGGTATGAGATCTGATGGTGTTGCCCATGAGGACAGGTGTTTGTACTTACAAGAGTGGTACATTTGTCACAATAAACAAACTCACTAGCTATCTCTATCTCTATCTCTAGTCCTACAACTCTATCAACAATAGATTTATTAGAGTTACAGTCATAAAACATCCCTAAACCTGCATGGTTTCTCCCTACAGTTAAGACATTACAGCCATAGTTTTTTGCAACAATAGCATCGATAATGATCTCATTATAGCCTGCAAAAATATAACTATTCTCTAATGGTACGATCACTACACGATTTTTTGGAAGATAGTTGTGTATAAAATACTCGAGTGTTTCCTTGCGAATATCATAATTGAGGTTAGTATTGTCATAAGGTTTGAGTAAAAAGATCACAAGCATATCTGTTGTATCGAGTGCTTGACGGATCAGTTTTTCATGCGCTCTATGTAAAGGATTCGCCGCCATTACTAAAGACTTAACCCTTTTTGCATTAAGGGTTGTTTTGATCTCATCTATATTGATCTTATTTTGGTTTGGCTGTGGGTCTATACGTGTATAATCACCTGCAATTGCCCACTCACCGATCCTTTTTATAGTGCTCATAACCCCAGGATGACTAGGATCTGAAGTTCCATATATTTGGCGTGTTCGCTCTGAAGGATCGATTGCAAAAACCTCTTCGATAATCATAGTTGCATAGGGTTTGCCCTCACATACAAGAGTGATCTCCTCTTGAGGCTGAAGTGTTTGAATAATCTCTGCATTACGCTTTCCAGCAGGTGCTAAAATAAAAGGGAAAGGAAAGGTTTTACCATTTATGAGACCAGTTTTGAGTACCTCTTGACTCTCTTGTTGGTTCATCAACTTTGTAACAGGGTCTAAGAGACCATCTTGAACAAGGTCAAGAGCCGAAGTTGCCTCTTTATCTATATAAATGGTCTTATTTGTTTTTGATGATGTCATATTTTTTTCTCTTTTCCCATAGACTTTTACGCGAAATACCAAGTTTTTTAGAGAGTTCTGTATCTGGGAACTTGTTTTGGTAGTTCAGCACTATATATTTTACATAATCTTCAATCGGGAGGATCTCTCCTTGATCAAAAAGATTATTCTCACTTTTAAATTCTACCACTTTATAGGGGATATCATCAATCTTATCTGTACTTGCAACAATCGCTTGTCTCTCTTGTATAAGTTCAAGTAAAGCGTTGCGTTCATTCTTTTTAAGTACTTGGTAGTCAATGATGTAGATAATGGAGTTATGTGGAATCGAGGCTATCTCACTCATCGCTTTTGGATCACTAAGAGTTATAAAGTAGATTGGAAGGTTTTTTTTGTTTGCATATTTAAAAGCAAAAGCATCTGCATGTTTTTGAAAACTAGAGGAGATAAAAAGGGGAAGTTCTAAATCATCATCTTTTTGTTCAATGATCTTTTGGGCATTTGCAAAGTTATGGTTGAGATATTTTTCGTATGCTTCATTACGTTTTTTGAGCTTTTCGTAGTCTTGATAATGGTTGATCTTGCGAATAAGTTCTTCTATCATAAAAGGTTTGAGAATATAGTCTTTTGCTCCTGCACTTAAAGGTTTTGAAACGGTGTCGTTACTTATGTAAGAGACCATTAAAATAATGATAGAATTTTTAAAAGTCTCAATAACAGGGTTAAAATCTTGACCATTGATATTAGTCGAGAGTAATACAACATCGTAGTTTACTCCCTCTATAGCATCTCTCATGGAGGTACACATCTCACATATATGACCCAGTTCACCAAGTTTTGTTGCAATACTTTGCGCTAAATAAACTTCATTTTCTATAATTAGTATTTTCAAATTTCTGTCCAATCAAAATATTTTAAATTTGCATTTGCCATAACCGCAACTCCTTCACTGCGACCTACAAAGCCAAGCTTTTCTGTAGTAGTAGCTTTTATATTCACTCTGTCGTTGCTGATATGCAAGATCTGAGCGATCATTTTTTTCATAGCTGTTTTATAATGAGCAAGTTTTGGCGTTTGCGCGGCTATAGTTATATCAACATTTATAATCTTAAAACCATAATTTGTGATCTTTTTATATACATAAGAGAGAAGCTCTTTTGAATCGATCCCTTTATATTTTGGATCGTTATCTGGAAAGAGCATACCGATATCTCCCATGCTTGCAGCACCTAAGAGTGCATCTATAAGAGCATGGATCGCTACGTCACCATCACTATGTGCTTGAAACCCAAAGCTTGATTCTTTTATATGTACTCCACACAGATACATCTTTCCTTTTGTATCAAAAGCATGAACATCAAAACCGTTTCCACTTAAAGTGTCTTTGCTTGGTGCAAGTAAACAGGGGATCTTTTGTAGATCTTGAATATGAGTTATCTTATGGGCATTTTCATCACCTAAAACAAAAAAGCGTGAGCCGCCATTTGCCACTATAGCACTGCTCTCATCTGTAAAGTCAAGATCTTTTTGGAGTGCTTCAAGCAGTATTTTTGTCTTTGAGAGTTGAGGGGTTTGCACTCTTTTTACTTTCTCTCTTGCAATAGTCTGGTCTTCATAGACTACAGTATCATGCACAGGAAGATAAGGCACAATACAATCTGCTTTATCTTTATGAGTAAAGATACTCTCTAAAAGAGTTTTGGAGATACAAGCACGTGCTATATCACTCACCAACACGTAAGGAGTTTCAACTTTTTTGAGTGCATTGAGTAAAGATTCCCCTCTACTTTTTCCCCCTGAGACGATACAATAATCACTAAAAGAGGAGATGTATTGCACTTCATCTTCAGCGGCAGTAATGATGATCTTGTCAAAATGAGTTGTTTGCTGGAAATAATCTGCTACAAATTGCCATAAAGGTTTTGTATCGCAACGAAGCCATTGCTTTTTGAGATCTAATCCAAAACGAGTAGAACTTCCGGCAGCAAGCAAAACCAGTGTTAAATCAGACAAAAAAACTCCTAATTTGCAAAAGTGTTACGAAATTATACATATAAAAAGCTTTTTTTTCTCTTGCTTCATATGTAAAATGTGAAAAAAATACTCTATTTTGCTAAAAAAATGAAGCAGATTTAATACTTAATAATAGTTTAACTTTTTTTGACTATATTTCCATAACAACAGATATAAAATGTTGCCTCTAAAAGGGAGTAACAGTTTAAAATTTAGGAGAGAGAATGAGAGCTTCATGGGTAAAAAAACGTGAAAATGACTCTGTTCGTACACAGATGTACTATGCAAAGCAGGGTATTATCACAGAAGAGATGGAGTATGTAGCAAAAATAGAAGATTTGTCTCCTGAACTTGTTCGAAGTGAAATAGCGCGCGGAAGAATGATTATTCCTGCAAATGTTAATCATACAAATCTAGAACCGATGGCAATAGGACTTGCAACAAAATGTAAGATAAACGCAAATATCGGTTCTTCAGCAATCGCTTCAGATGTAGAGGGTGAGATAGAAAAAGTTCAGGTATCACAGCATTACAAAGCAGATACGGCAATGGACCTCTCTACAGGGGGTGATTTAGATGAGATCCGCAAAGCGGTGATAGCAAACTCGAAAATCCCAATCGGGACGGTACCTATCTATCAGATCCTTCATGATGTAGGAAATAAGATAGAAGACCTCACTATTGAGAAGATGTTAGAGGTTTTAGAACGTCAAGCACAACAAGGCGTTTCTTACTTTACAATTCATGCAGGATTTTTACTTGAAACAATGCCAAAAGTTGCAAAACGTAAAATGGGGATCGTCTCTCGTGGTGGATCTTTGATGGCTGCATGGATGATGCATTACCATAGAGAAAACCCATTCTATTCGGCATACGATGATATCTTAGATATCTGTGCAAAATATGATGTGTCTCTCTCTTTGGGAGACTCTTTGCGTCCAGGTTGTTTAGCAGATGCGAGTGATGATGCACAGTTGGGTGAGTTAAAAGTTCTTGGCGAATTGACACTTCGTGCATGGGAAAAAAATGTACAGGTGATGATAGAGGGTCCAGGTCATGTTCCGCTCAACCAAATAGAGCGTAATATGAAGATCCAGCGTGAACTTTGTCATGAAGCACCATTTTATATTTTAGGACCACTTGTTACAGATATTGCGGCAGGATATGATCATATCTCTTCTGCTATAGGTGCAGCAGTAGGTGGTTGGCATGGAGCTAGTATGCTTTGTTATGTAACACCAAAAGAACATCTTGGTCTTCCAAATGCAGAGGATGTACGTGAAGGGATCATCGCTTATAAAATAGCAGCACATGCCGCAGATATTGCTCGTGGTCGTAAAGGTGCTAGAGATGTAGATGATGCAATGAGTGATGCACGTTACAAGTTTGATTGGGAGAAGCAGTTTGAGTTAGCACTCGATTCTGAAAGAGCACGTGAATATCATGATGAAACACTTCCTCAAGATGTATTTAAAGAAGCAGAGTTTTGTTCTATGTGTGGACCAAAATTTTGTTCGTATAAAATAACACAAGATATTATGGATAACCCTGAGGCAATCGCAAAGATTGCAGAAGATGCAAAAGCAGCCCAAGCAGCAAAGCAGGCTGGATAAATAAACTATAAGGAATTAAAAGATGACACAAGAGATTGTACAATCAGCACTCTCAAAAGTGATGTATCCTGGATTTACGAAAGATATCGTTACTTTTGGATTTGTAAATAATATAGAGATTAATGGTTCAGATGTAAGTTTTACAGTTGAGATCACATCTTCAGCACCTGAAGTAGCACAACAGATCATTGATGAAGCGACAGCTGAGTTAAAAGCTGTAGGTGCTACAAATGTTACATGTAATATTAAAGCACCACAGATGCCAAGAGAATCCTCTTCTCGTGGAAAAAATATTGCGCCTCAGGTCAAAAACTTTTTAATGGTAAGTTCTGGAAAGGGTGGAGTTGGAAAATCAACAACATCGGTAAATATTGCAATAGCTCTTGCACAGCAAGGGAAGAGAGTTGGTCTTTTAGATGCAGATATCTATGGTCCAAATATTCCAAGAATGCTTGGTGTTGAAGATGTAAAACCTGAAGTAAATGGTAATAAAGTACTTCCAATCAAAGCGTATGGGATCGAGATCATGTCTATGGGATCACTTATGGAACCAGGACAATCTTTGATCTGGCGTGGAGCGATGATTATGAAAGCTATTGAGCAGTTCTTACGTGATATTTTATGGTCAGAACTTGATGTGTTAGTGATAGATATGCCACCAGGAACAGGGGATGCACAACTTACACTTGCACAAAGTGTCCCTGTAACAGCAGGTTTAACTGTAACTACACCACAAACTGTTTCTTTAGATGATTCAAGAAGAAGTTTAGATATGTTTAAAAAGCTTCATATCCCTATTGCTGGAGTTGTTGAAAATATGAGCGGCTTCATCGCGCCTGATACAGGTGTGGAATACGATATATTCGGCAAAGGAACATCAACGCCTATGGCTGAAGAGTTTGATACAACGATTGTTGCTGAGATCCCTATCGAACCTGCAATTCGTACAGGTGGTGATGAAGGAAAACCGATCACATATGTAGCGCCAACAAGTGAAAGTGCAAAACGTTATATGGCGGCGGCTGAATCTATTTGGGCTACAATTGAGCAGATCAATGCAAGTGGAGGCGTTGATAATGAAGCAGTGCAACCAACTACACCTCCTGGTGTAAGTGCATGTTCAACACCGCAACAACAAGCTCCAAAACAAGAATCAAGCGGAAGTTGTGGTTCAGGATGTGGATGCCATTAAGGCGTCCAGATCTCTTTTATAGAAACTATTCCCCTTTTCTAAGTGCTTTTACTCTATTTTTATATCCTGTATTGATACGTAGTTTTAAACCTAAATAGTACGCATACGTAATCGCTTTTTTAAGTAAAAAAGCCATATATCCTTTTACTTTGATGACTCCAAACATCTCCCCCACTGCATAGTTTCCACCAAGAGCTACAAAGATGCCACTCACATTTGCATCAAATGCTTTAGGCTCTTTATTGTTAATCTGATCTAAAATATTTGTAGCGACATACTCTGCACTTTTTTCAGCAACCTGAGCTGTTGGAGGAAGTATCTCCCCTTTAGCATCTGTAATGGCGACACAGTCTCCTATGGCAAAAAGCTCTTTGTGTTGATCTATATTAAGATAGGCATCAACAATAAACTGTTCTGCTCTATTTTTTTGGCTCTCTATACAGCTATTGAAGTTAGAAGCTTTTATACCCCCTGTAAAGATCATAAAGTGATAGCGTAGTTTAGAGTTGTCTTTAAAATAGATATACTCCTCATCAAGACGAGTTATAAAAGCATTTGTTTGTATATTCACACCCAGATCTTGAAGTCTTTTTTGTGTATTAGAAATGATAAAATCGCTCATTCCAGGTAAAATAGTATCACTTGCATCAAGAAGATAGATCTTTATATTTTTAGTACGTTCCCCGATACTTTTGGCATAAGTTGTAATAGAGTTCGCCATCTCTGCAGCTACTTCAACACCACTTAGTCCAGCTCCACCTATGGCAAGATTGATCTCCTCTTGCGTATCTGTTTTATGTTGGATCTGTTTATAGACAAGGTCTTCAAACTCTTGTCTGAACTTATACGCTCTTTCTAGTTTTTTAATACCGTGTGAGTGTTCACGCAATCCATCTATGAAAGAGAAAAAGTTTGTTTGTGCCCCTGTTGCTATAACAAGATAGTCATAAGAGATCTCTTGTGTATCTGTCAGTATTTGTTTTGTTTTATAATCAATAGAGTTTGCTTTTTCATGAACAAAGTTGATCGTATGAGAAAAGCCACTACACCATTGTTCTAAGTCTATAGCAATGTCACGAAGGTCAAAACGACCTGCGATATAACCATACGCTTCTGTTTGAAGATAGTGATAGGGATGTTTGTCTATGAGGGTAATTGTAAGCTCGGGATGTTTGGCCAGACACTCAATTGTACGTAGTCCGCCATAACCACCCCCTACTATAACTATATGAGTAGGCAAGGGAGAAAGTCCTTTTTAGATGCAATTATACCTATTTTAAGAGACCGTTCATAGTTTTGTGTCAAAGTCCAATAGTTCAAGCATAAAAATGTTAGCCAATGGTGTTATCTACATAGAACTTGGAAATTAATGAAAATTATTTTATACTTTTTCAAAAGCTTTTTTTAGACTGTCATCCATTTTAAATACTGGAGGATTAAAAACATTTTCTTCTTTTTGGATAACTTGACATTCTAAACTTCCATGTATAGATAAAATCATATCATAATAATAATTTGATACTATATACTCTAAACAATAAGCACTTTGTTCATATACTTCACCTGTTGCAGAGTCTTTAACTCTTATTGTTATGCTAGAGATATCTTCAACTAAAATAGGAGTGGGAGGAATTGCTAATAAAGTTTCTGCTTTTTGTCCATCATAATCTATTTTTGTGCGTAAAATAATTTTTCGTTTATATGCCATTTCCTTATCTAGTTTATTAACACTTAATATAGACACATGAAATCTTCCTTTTTTATCATATGCTTGACTCAAAATATATTTTTCATCATCACTTAACTGTTGTATCTCATGAATAGGAATAATCTCTTGTTCAACATCTGTATCTTTTTGTAAGATAGGCTCTTTTTTTACTTCTACTTTTTTCTGACTAAGATTTTCATCTTTTTCAATATATACAATTCTTTCTTCTATAATAGTTTTAATTTTTACTTTCTGTTCAGAGAACATATCAAGAACTATGAAAGACATTAAAACTATTGACAATATGCTTAAAAAAATTATTAAATGATTTTTATTCATTTGTATGCCTTGATAAGTTTATATATAGGGCACCTCTAAAAACTCTAACTCCCTCCCAAAGGGCTTTACAAAGAGAAACACACTCTGCGTTAAGAGTTTTCGCCTTGATTGTGCATCTCTTTAGTAAAGCTGAAGTTTGTTAGAAATTTTAGAGGTGCCCTGTATTTATTTGTGTATTTAAGTTTATATATATTTATTTATAATATGGGCACCTCTAAAAACTACCCAATAAGAGACATTAAACCATAGTTTGGATAAAATCATTATAAACTATGTAAAAAAGTGAGAGATTGTAGATGGCAGGATTATTTGATTACGAGTTTC
>Ga0193960_1000096_pt1 | contig 38245 bp, 34 predicted proteins | sample FB_3_MG_FD_140338 | JGI IMG/M metagenome (GOLD analysis project Ga0193960, IMG submission 140338) | Microbial mat bacterial communities from the Broadkill River, Lewes, Delaware, United States - FB_3_MG | ecosystem: Environmental > Aquatic > Freshwater > River > Microbial mats | place: USA... | reverse complement strand
TTTCTCCATACCTAACTAAGTTAATATATTCTAAGGCTTGCTTTTGAATCTTTTTTTCAAAATCATCAAAATACTCCCCTGTTCCAATAGCTACATTAAAAGGTTCAAAATATTTATAAAAAGATATTTTCTTATATGTATTTGTTTTATCTAATGGTTTATACCAATAATATTCATCAAATCTTTCACTTTTATTTTTAATTGTTTCAACTATAGTTTGGATAAATTTATAACCATTAGCATCTTCATAATCAAGTAAAGTTTTTCCTTCTATATTTTTATCAACTGGATAAACAAGTTTCTTTCCATGTATATCATCAATAAAGAAGTAGCCTCTATTATCATTAAAGCTAATAGCACTAAGTGCAGTTTTAATTAATTTAAATATTTCTTCTTTAGATTTTGTATTTTTGTATTTATTATAAATATTTGTAGCAATACTGTGAGCCTCATATACTCTGCTTTTTATATTTTTTTTAAGTTCGATTTCTGTAGTTTTTTGTAAGTTTTTAATAAAGTTATATACTCTATTAACTTCATCTTTTATATTCTTTTTATTTGCTTGGATATACTCTTGTTCTATTCTTTTTTTTTCTTCTAAAAAAGTATTTTTATTTTCAAAGTATAGAAATAAAGTAATACATATTGACGCAAATATTATAAATATTGGTGGTGTGTATTTTATTATTTTTAAAATCTGTTCTTCATTTGTATTTTTCATAATTGTACATTTTATACGTTTTATACTAAATACAAGTTAAAAGATACAATCAATTTATTTTTTTTAGGTACTAAATAATATTTAAAAAGATAATTTATACTAATAATTATATTATAAATTATCTTTATTATTTTTTTACTTTTATAAGCCTCTTCCTTGAAACTCTGAAGCTTCACTAATAATAAGAAATGACTTGGGATCATTTTTTCTAGCTATTTCTCTAAGAAGTGGAATTTTAGAAATATCAACAACAATTAATATCATCTTCTTTTTATTTTCATCATTTAAATCTTTACCTTCAATTATTGTACCTTCTGGTCCTAGTTCATCAGATATAGCTAAAGAAAGTTCTTTAGTTTTTTCTGTTACTAGATGTACAACCTTTTTAGAAGGTCTTCCTGTTAATATAACATCTATTACTTTTGCAGATACATAAATACTTACGATACTCCATAAAGCTTTATCTACATCGTTAAAAACATAAATAGAAAGAAGAATAACTGCAGCATCAATAAATAACATAGCCTCAGCAGCTTTATACTTTGTTTTTGATGCAATTATCGTTGCAATAATAGAACTCCCACCTGCTGAAGATTTACCTTTTATTATAAAGCCAATTCCAAGACCTATAAAAACACCACCAAATATAGCTCCTAATAATGTTTCATTTGTAAAAGAAGGCAAAGAAAAAACCTCTTTTAGAACATCAATTAGAACTGATATTAAAACAATTGTAAGTACACTTTTTACAGCATACTGTTTTCCAAAGTACTTTGTACCTAATATTACTAAAGGAACATTAACTAAAAACATCCATGTACCAATCGTAAGAGAACTCATATGATGAAGTAATAAAGCTAAACCAGCAGTTCCTCCTGTAATTAAACTATTTGGTACTAAAAATGATACTACACCAATAGCAGAGAAAATTGCTCCTGACAAAATGTATATGTAATTAATTAATTCTGAAGATTTAAATAGACCTTTCATCTTTATGAATATTCCTTCTAATGATTTTCAAAAGTATATCAGAAAATAATGTCTCAAAAATTTAAGCTAATAATTTTTTTGTTTTAATATAATCACTGACTAAATAAAAAAGGAAATATATGATTATTTATATCCATGGATTTGCAGGTTCTGGCCTAAGTAGTAAAGCACAAGAGTTTAAAAAATATTTCTCAAAAACACAGAGTTTTATTTCTCCAAGCTTATCAAATATTCCAAGACTAGCATTACAAACACTTGAAGACATTATACTTCTATGTAAAGACAAAGAAGAAATAAAATTAATAGGTTCTTCTCTAGGTGGTTTTTATGCAATTTATCTAGCAAATAAATATAATCTAAAAGCTTTACTTATAAATCCTTCTACTAAACCTTTTGATAGTATGCAAAAAAGAGTTCTAGGAAATGCAAAATCATTTTACGATAATAGTGGTTTTGAAGTTACGAAAGAGCATTGTAATAGTTTAAAAAACTTTGATATTAAAGAAATAAAAAATCAATCAAAATTTTTATTATGCGTTCAAAAAGGTGATGAAATATTAAATTATAAGTTAGCACTAGAGAAATTGCCTAATGCAAATCATATTATAGAAGAAAAGGGAAGCCATGCTTTCTCAAATATAAAAGATCATTTTGAAGATATTGAAAGTTTTTTTCTTTCTAAGAACTAAACTTTTGGCAGTTTTATTAAAAACTGAGCCCCTTTATATAAAGATTCTTCGTACATGAACTCTTTATTTTTAACTGAAATATAACCCTTCATATGTTTTTTGATAATCTCATCAGACATATAAAGCCCTATTCCAGTTCCCTGAGATTGATGTTTAGTAGTAAAATATGGTTCAAATATTCTATCTATAATAGAAGGTGAAATTCCTCCTGCATTATCTTTTATTTTGATTACAATATTACTATCACTTTCATAACACTCAATAAAAATCAACTTTCTTTTCTTTTTACTTTTTTCAAGCTCATCACCTGCATTATTAATTAAATTAATAAGTACTTGAATTAGTTCATTTTTAAAAGTTTCTATTGTTATTGCTTGTACATTTTCAACTAATGTTATATTTGAAGAACTAAATTTAGTTTTAGCAAGATTTACAGTGTAATCAATAACTTCTTTTATTGGGAATTGTGTTTTCTTATAATGAGGCTTAAAGAAATCCCTAAAATCGTCTATAGTTTTAGATAAGTGTTGTGAACTTGTATTTATGTCATCTAAGCCTTCTATTAAAGACTCAGTATCTAAAACACCTGCTTCATTTTGAAGTTTCATTCCAGTAGATAGAACTGAGATTACAGATAAAGGTTGTCTCCATTGATGTGCTATATTTTCAAGCATTTCACCCATTGCAGCCATTTTAGCTTGTCTTTGCATAATATTTTCATATTCAAGGAGTTCTTTTTTTACTTTATAAACTTCACTTTCTAAAGTTTTATTATAATTTTCAAGCTTTTTATTTATTTCTTCTCTTTTTTTCTCAAACTCAATACGATCAGAAATATCCCTTGAAATAGCCATAATGTAATCTCTACCTCTATAGTTTTTCATACTTAAAGAAGTTTCAACAGGAAAAGTATTTCCATTTTTACAAATATATTGACCAATAGTAGTTAAATTCTTTTCTTCTTTAATTTTTCTAAAAACTTCAGGGATTTCAACTTGGCTTTCAAAAGCTTTTCTTATTTCTGATATTTTTTTTGATTTCAACTCTTTTAAGCTATAACCTAAAGAAGAACATACCTTCTCATTTGCAAACTCAATTGCTTCTGTTTCATAATCAACTAAGAAAATTAAATCACTAGATTCTTTTATAAATTCAAAATATAATTTAATCTTTTCATCTTTTTTAATTTTTTCAGTTATGTCATTTACGTAAGATATTATATGAGTATTACCGTTAAGTTCAATAAGTCTTGAACTTATCTCTACAGGGATTATTTTTTTATCTTTTCTTTGGTGAAAAGATTGCATTACAATTGGATTATCATCTTCTATTTCTAAAAAATGATTAAATGTTTCAATAAATTTTTCTTTATTATCAACCATAACATCAACATCCCAAACTTTTAAATTTAGAATCTCTTTTCTTGTATATGCTAGATGTTCACAGCCAGTAGAATTTACAAAAACTAAATCACCTTTTTTATTTATCAAAAAGATTGATTCATTTGCTAATTCAAAAGAATTTTTTAAAAGATAATGTATATTATTTTTTTTAATTTTACTCAAAAATAACCCAACTATTTTATTAATATGATGTATTATATCATTATTTTAGAGACTTTATACTAGTTATAATAATTATTTAATATTTTTACTTATTTTATTGTTATGCAAATGTAATCAAAAAATGTTACAATTTTTTCATGAAAGAAAAAGTATATGTTTTAGATACAAATATCATTTTACAAAATCTACAAAATCTCTACAGAATATCTGACAATAAAACTAACCATATTGTAATTCCTGAAACTGTTTTACTTGAACTTGAGGACAAGAAAAAACTAACTAATGAATTAGGCTTTTATTCAAGAGAGTTTGCAAGATTGCTAGCTAAAATGAAAATCAAAGAAGTTGATTATAAACTAGGTTTTAAAGTTGTAAAACTTTATAATAATGAAATTAGTCTAGATGTCATTTCTAAAGATAAATATGATACTGTAATTGAGCAAATTCACATATCCGAGAGTAATGATAAACGTATTATTGAAGTTGCTTGTATTGCACAAGAATATTACAAGGGTGCAAAAACTATTTTTCTATCATTAGATGTTTATGCTAGAACATTTTCATTATTCAAAGGAATCAAAGCAGAAACGCTCCATGATGATAAATCTTCTGTTCCTAAATTCGAATTTGTAAAATCTTTAAAACTTGATTCATCAAACTTTAATAGTTTAGAAAAGAAAGAGATTTTAAAAGTTGATAAAGAGTATGAAAAAGAAAACTTCTCTTATAGTTTTGAAAGTGATGACGGAAACAGCTCTTACGGAATAATTTATAATGATAGAATTGATACTTTAAAAGAAAATGATTTTAAAGCATTAAATGTACGCCCTGTAAATTTAAAGCAAAAACTATTTACAAAAGCAATTTTATCAAATATGTATGACCTTCTAGTTATTGATGCAAAAGCAGGAAGTGGTAAAACACTAATGTCTATAGTTTCAGCTATGAGATTAATAGATTTAGGTTTTTATGACAAGATAGTATATGTTAGAAACTCAATTGAATCCCTTGATAAAGGTGCAGATATTGGATATTTAGCGGGAAACGATGAAAAGTTTAGAATCTATAATATGGCTTTACAAGATACCTTAGAATTTATTGCAAAAAAGCATTTAAAAAAGAGTGAAAATAAAGACAATCAAGAATCAATAGAATCAAAAATAAATGAACTTCAATCAAAGTATTGTATTGAAACATTATGGCCAGGGGAAGCTAGAGGAAGAACTTTAAGTTCAGCTATTGTGATTATGGATGAATGGCAAAATAGTTCAGAGAAAACAACACAACTTATTCTTTCAAGATTAGATGAGTCTTGTATGGCAATTGTAATTGGTTCAAACAGACAAATCGATAATTTATATTTAAATAAATATAATAATGGTCTTACTTCTTTATTAAAACAAACAAATAACTCTCATCCAGAATTAAAAATGTTTGCTATAGAATTAGAGAAAGCAGTTAGAGGTAAATTTGCACAATTTACTGAAAGAATTTTTGAGAAGAAAAATAAGGATTAGAAATACAAAATAGATTAATAAACGATACAATATATAATCATATTGAATATACAAAACTAGAAGACAAGATACTACAAACAAAAATTGTAAATAGATTACAATTTATTACACAAAATGCATTAGCATATTTTTCATATCCATCAATTACAACCAAGAGATTCATCCATTCTCTTGGAACTATGCATTTAGCATCATTTATGTTTAAAAACTCACTTTTAAATGCTGATAAAACTACAAAAAATGATTTTTTAGCTTCCTTAAAAGAAGTGATTATCACAATAATAAAAGAAGAAAATATACATTTAGATATTGATGATATGGAATATTTTGACAATAAAGCTTTATATCAATTTACAATTCCAACAAAAAATAAAGCTCAAAGAGTTGCATATAGTATTGTTCTTCAAACTATACGAATAGTTGGACTACTTCATGATGTAGGTCATTTACCATTCTCACACCAAGTTGAAAATGCACTAAAAAAAGTTTATCATGTAATACTTGAAAAAGAATCTCTAGGTGAAGCCTTACTTGAAAAAGAGTTTGAATTTAAAGAGATGTATGAAGATATTACAAATAATGGCGAACATGTTTTACATGAAGCAATTGGTGAAAATCTTTTATCTTTACTTTTTGAGTATGAATTAAAAAACCTATTAAAAAAAGATATTGATAGACAATATATAAAATTAATAGAGAAATTAGCCTTATGTATTTTAGAAGAAAAAACAGTAAATGGTTTTGATTTTAAAGTACTACATAGATATATAGATGGAACAGTTGATGCGGATAGATTAGATTATGTAAATAGAGATATGCTTGCAAGTGGTTATATAACTGGACCAAATGATCATATTAGAATTACAAAACAAACAGTATTAGTTGAAAAAAATGATACCTTTTATTTAAGTTTTTTTGATATGTCTCTTATTGATATTGAACATATGTTAGAAATGAGATTTAATCTTTATAAAAAAGTTATCTATAATCATGGAATTGCAAAAACAGATACTTTACTTGAAAGTGTTGTTTTATACTTATCTAAAAAATATTTTAATAATCAAGCAGATGAAAATACAAGAAACAATATTTCAATGCTGTGGAATTATAAAAATGTAAATGTAGAAAAAGAGCTAGATACAATCTCTATGCTTGACGAAAACTGGCTTATTTCATTATTTAAAAATGAATACTTTCTAATAAAAGACAAAGAGCAATTAAGCCCTGAAGATAAAAAATATTTATATTGTTTTGAAGAAGTATTATTTGGGAAAAGAAGATTTAGAAGTCCATGGAAAAATCTAAATGAATTTTATAAAGTATTAGGTTTCTCTACAGTTGAAAGATATAAATTTAGAGAGAGTTTTGGATATATAACTCCTTTTAGATTAAAAAAACTACAAACGGCATTAGATGATTTTATAAGTAAATGGGAAGATAGAAAAGAGGATGTTTTCTTTACATATCAAACAGTATCTTTTAATGTTGGTATAAAAAAAGACTTCTGCTTATATGATGGGGAAGAGCTTATAAATATTGATGAAGTATCAACTTTAAGAAAAAGACTTAAACAATCTATGCTAAATACTGTGCCTTTTTATATCTACTCAAATAAAAAAGCATTAAATGAAACAATGAAAGAAGAGTTAAAAAATATACTTTTTAATATATTTGATGAGTAAGAATTGAGTTGTTTTTAGATAAAATAGCTCTATAAATAAAAGGAGCTATTTTGGATTTAACAGCACTTCGAGGTAAATATACTACAAAAGGTCTAAATGAAGAAGACCTTGAACAAAACCCTTTTAAACAGTTTGAAATTTGGTTCAATGACGCTTTAAATGAAAAACTATGTGAGCCAAATGCAATGAGTTTAGCAACAGTTGGTAAAGATATGATGCCAAGTATTAGAACTGTTTTACTTAAAACTTTTGATGAAAAAGGCTTTGTATTCTTTACAAATTATAAAAGTAAAAAATCAAAACAAATAGAAGAAAATCCAAAAGCAGCTACACTTTTTACATGGTTAGAGTTAGAGCGTCAAATAAAAATAGAAGGTACAATTGAAAAAATCTCTACAAAAGACTCTCTAAAATATTTTTTATCAAGACCAAAAGGAAGTCAACTTGGAGCTTGGGTTTCACACCAAAGTGAAGTTATTTCATCAAGAAGTTTATTAGAGCAAAAATTTGATGAAATGAAAAATAAATTTGCAAAAGGTGAAGTTCCCTTTCCTTCATTTTGGGGTGGATATATAATAAAACCTATTCAAATAGAATTTTGGCAAGGTGGTAAGGATAGATTACACGATAGATTTTTATACACAAAACAAGAAAACAATACTTGGGAAATTTCAAGACTAGCGCCATAACTACTAAATTAGTAGTTATGAGAATTTTTATCATTAAAATAGGCACTTATAACTTTTATAATTATAATAAATCCATACTTATTTAAATTCACTTATTTTTATCTTCTATCTTATAATTACTTAACAATATTTATATATAATATTCGCAACGACTATATTAAAGGGAACTTCTATGTTTAATAACCTAAACTTTAGTAAAAAATTATTATATGGAGTATTATCTGTACTTGTAATACTCTCAAGTATATCAACTTATTTGATTTCAAATAAAGCCTTCATGGGTACACAAAAAATATCCCAAGAATATATGAAACAGTTAGGTCATAAAAATGCCTTGGAAATAAAAGGTGACATTGAAAAGTCAGTAGTACTTATAAAAACATTTTCAGCAACACTTGAAACAGCACTTGAACAAGATGTTATGTATTCAAAGCCTGTATTAGTTGAACTTATGAATTCAATTTTAAAGAAAAATCCATATATCGTAGGAATATGGACTTATTTTGAAGCTAATACTTTTTATGAAAATGTACCAAGTATGGCAAATAGATATGCACATGATGATAATGGAAGATTCTCACCATATGTAATGAAAAATAATGGAAAGATTGATTTAATCTGGCAATATCCAGTTTTAAAAAACAATATTTGGATTACGAAACCTGAAGAGACAAAAAAAGAGTTTATTACTGAACCATATAACTTTGAAGTTGATGGTAAAGAAGTATTAAATACTACAGTTTCTATTCCTATGTATAATAAAGGGAAATTTGTAGGTGTTGTTGGAATTGATATTTCTTTAGACAAAATTGTAAAAAGAGTTTCAAAACTAAAAATCTTAGATAGTGGTTATGGTTATATTGTAAGTAATCAAGGAACAGTAATTGCCCATCCAAATAAAAACTTCTTAGGAAAAAATTTAACTAAAGTTGATAAAGATCCAGTTTCAAAAGAGATTTTAGAACATATTAAAACTAAAAAAGAGTTCTTTTTTAATGAATCCTCTAAAATCAATAATAAGCCATCATATAATTATTTAGATATATTTACTATTGCAAATTCAGATATTAATTGGGGTTTTACAATTTCAGTTCCCAATGAAGAATACCTAGAAGATGCAAATACTATAGAAAATTTCTCAATTTTAGCAGGAATTTTAACTACACTTATTATAGGTATTGTAGTATTTATAGGAACAAGAGTTTTAACAAAAAAACTTGAGCATATAAGCTTAGGACTAAATGACTTTTTCAAATTTTTAAATAAAGAAACTAATCAAACTAAACAAATAGAAATCAAACAAAATGATGAATTTGGAGCTATGGCTTTAAGTATAAACAAAAATATATCTAAAATTACAGATAATATTTCAAAAGACAATACTTTAATCCAAGATGTAAAAGATGTAGTAAATAATGTAGGACAAGGTCATTTAGATAAAAGAATAGAAAAAAAATCTGATACTGATTCATTAAATGAATTGAAAAATCTAATAAATCAAATGCTTGAAAATCTAGAATCTTTTGTGGGTAATGATATAAATAAATTATCAAAAGTTTTAGAATCTTATGCAAATAATGACTTTAGAGCAAAACTTGATGAAAATACTAATGGTCAAATTGGTAAAGAAATAATCTCTATGAATAAAATGATTACATCTATGTTAAAAGCTAATCAAAAAGATGGTTTAACCCTAAGAGATAGCTCAGAGCAATTAAATAAAGGTGTTAAAATCCTTAATGAAAATGCAGCTAAGCAATTAACATCTTTAGAAGAAACAACTAATGCTATTGATGATATTACTAATACAATAAGTAGTACTAATCAAAAAGCAAATGAAATGTCTAATATTTCTTCTTTTACAAAAGAATCAGCAAATAAAGGTAAAAAACTAGCTTCTCAAACAGCAACCTCTATGGATGATATCAATGATAAAGTAAGTGCGATTAATGAAGCAATTACTATAATTGATCAAATTGCTTTCCAAACAAATATTCTTTCATTAAATGCAGCTGTTGAAGCAGCAACAGCAGGTGAAGCTGGAAAAGGCTTCGCAGTAGTTGCCCAAGAAGTAAGAAACCTAGCTAATAGATCAGCAGATGCTGCAAAAGAGATTACAAATCTAGTTGAAAGTGCTACATTAAAAACAAATGAAGGTAAAAAAATAAGTGATTCTATGATTGAAGGTTTTAATGATTTAGAAGAAAAAATCACAGAAACAAATCAATTAATTGATGATGTAACAAATGCAGCAAAAGAACAAGATAATAAAATTAAAATAATAAGTGATATTGTAAAACAGCTAGATTCATATACTCAAGAAAATACACAAACAACGCAAAAAACAAATCAGATTGCTAGTCAAACAAAACAAATCGCATCAAAAGTAGTTGAAGATGTTGATAAAAATGAATTTAAAGGAAAAGAGTCTTAAACTCTTTTTCTAATTAAAAACTTTTGCTTCTTTTGGTGGATAACCAAAATAAGATTTAAAATCCCTAGAAAATTGAGATACTGAAATATATCCTACTTCATATGCAGTGTCATTAACTTGAAAATTTTTACTTTCTATTAATTCCTTTGCTTTATTCAGTCTTATTTTTTTAATATATTGTATTGGAGAATAAGAAGTAATTTCTTTAAAATGTCTATGATAAGAAGCTACACTCATATCTTCTTGTTTAGCTAAAGAAGCCACATCTATTGAGGTATTAAAGTTATCATGTATTTTTTTCAAAGACCTTGAGATTTTTGATTCTTGTTTTTGTTCTAAAAACATCTTATGTAAAAAGTGGGCGTTTTCCCCTGTGGCAATTCTGTAATATAACTCTTTTAAAATTGTTTGCCCCAAGATTTTTGACTCTTCTTTTGATTGTAATATTTTTAAAAGTCTATAAATTATATCTTCAATTTCATCTGAAACAACACCTTGAAAAAGTGCCATTTTAGTATCACTTGATTCTTTTAGTTCTTCTTTTGATAAAGAAGAGATAATATCTAACATCATATTTTTATCTATATTAAAAGATAAACCAATTAAAGGCTCATCAGCACTAGCAAAAGTTTCACACTCAAAAGGCAAAGCAATGGGAACAACTAAATAATTGCTTTTATCATATTCAAATTTTTTATTAGGTAAATATCCTACTTTCTTACCTTGCAAAAGAACAATAAGACAAATAGGATAAGTTAAAGGGCATCTTTCTTTAAATGTGGACACCTTATAAATATTTACACCATCTATAAAAGTGCTAGTTAAACCTTCTCTTTCAATAAGTTTATCTGCTTGTTCTAATATTTTATTATTCATTAATATCCTATATTAAATATTTTTTATCTTCTTGTATATCTATATCTAAAGATAAGTTATCTTCTAAAGTGATTGCAAGATTATCAAACTTTGAAATAATTGCTTTAGCTCCTTTATCCCCTTTTAATTCTAAAAAAGAAGAAAAAACTTTTTTTGGAAAAAGAGCAGGAACGCCAAGACTATTTTCATAAAAAGAACATATAATTTTATCTGTTTTTTTTGATTCTTCAATTAATTTATCTAAGTGTGTTTTAGGAATAAAAGGTTGGTCACAAAGTAGAACTAAAACCTTTTCATAATTTTGTACTTTTGAAATTCCTTTAATTAAAGAACTTGATAATCCATTTTTATAATCTTTATTTTCTATAATATTTATATCTAAATCTTCTATTTCTTTTTTGCACCTTGTAAAATGTGAGCCTAAAACAACAAAAACCTCAGCCTTTAAAGATAAAGTCTTTTTACAAGAATTATATAAAAGAGTTTCTTCTTTATATTTTACAAGCTGTTTAGGCTCTCCTAAACGGCTAGATGTTCCTGCTGCTAAAATTAAAATTGCTAAATCATTTTTCATATATTATATCTTTTTATTTTTTCTAGCTTCTATTTGAGAACAAATTGAAAGGGCAATTGATTGGTGAGTATTTCCACCTATATCTAAACCAACTGGACCAAAAAAACGCTTATCCTCATGAAGATTAAACTTATCTTTCTTTTTTTCCATATTATTTTTGTTTCCTAAAATACCTATGTATTCTACCTTGGATTTTAATAAGGCTTCTAAGTAAACATCATCAGTAAAGGGAGAATGACTTAAAATCACAGAAGCATTATAAGAAGATAAATCATAAGTTAGTATTTTTTCTAAACTTTCTAGTTTTATTAAAATATCTGCTTCTTTTATATATTCTTCTTTTAAAGATAAATCAATAACAGTAGTTTCCCATCCCATAAGATTAGCCATAGAAATTAGTGAAGAAACATGAGCTCCTGAACCAAAAATCAAAAGAGAATATGGTTTTCCAAATCTTTTTAAAGACTTATCTAAAAAAGCATAATCATCTTCATAAAAAAAAGAAGATAAAGAGTATATAGAAACCCCATGTCCACTTTTTTTATCTTTTGGATGATTTTCATAAACAATACTTTTTTTAGATTTAAAAAGCTCTTTTGATAAATCAAATAGTTTATTATGTAAAGCAGGACTTCCTAAAACACCTGTAAACTCCCCCTGTGAGTTTACAAGCATCATATTTCCTTCCTTAGCAAAGGTATGACCTATTGTTTCTTTTACAGCTATTAAAACAATATCTAGAGCTTTAGCCTTAGAGTTTTTAATAAAAGATAAATACTCTTTACTATAAAACACTTTTTTATCCTAATTTTATAGGAAAAGAAGTATATCTTTTTCCACTAGCATCAAAAATTGCATTTGCAACTGCTGCAAACATTGGAGGAGTTCCAGGCTCACCTATTCCACCAATTTGTTCCATTGAATTTATAATAGAAACTTTAATATTAGGAGCATCAGAAATCCTAGCTACTTTATAGTCATAGAAGTTACTTTGAACAGCAGCTCCATTTTCTAAAGTAATTTCACTATATTTAGTAGCTGCTAGGGCAAAATTAATTCCACTAATCATTTGATTTTCAACATTTAATGGATTAAAAGCAAAACCACAATCCACAGAACACCAAACATCTTCTACCTTATAATCATTTTCAAGTATTCTCACCTTTGCAATTTGAGCAACAATTGAACCAAATGATTTATGAATAGCTACTCCATAACCTACATTTTTCTCTTTTTTTCTTTTTTCCCAATTGGCTAATTTAGAAACTTCTTTTAATAAATTTATATGTCTAATATCACTTAACATATTTATTCTATAAGCAATAGGATCAGCTTTAGCTTCTGCTGCTGCCATATCAACTAAACTTTCCACAAAAGGAGAAGATTGAGTATGTCCTACTGATCTCCACCATAAAACAGAAGGTACAACCTTACTTATATACCCTTCCATAAAAGAGTTTTCAATATCATAAGGATGATCTGATAAACCTTCACTTTGAGCTCCATCAACACCATTTTTAAAACCAAAACCTTCAAACATAGTACCTTTAAAAATTGATTGACCTACAACTTTTGCATCAAAAGCAGAAATATTTCCATGCTCATCTAAAGCTACTTTAGCTTTGTTTTTATACATAGGTCTATAGTTACCCATTTTTATATCATCTTCCCTTGTCCATAGGGTCATAATTGGCCAAGCTTCACCTTTTGCTACAAAAGTTGCTTCTATTAAATAGTCTAAATTAATAGGCGCTCTTCGTCCAAAAGCTCCCCCTAAATAAGGAGTATTATATTCAACCTTATCAGCTTTTTTTCCTAATGCCTTTGCTACTGCACCTCTTGTTAAAGTTTGAAATTGAGAAGAAGACCAAATTGTAGCATCATCAACTCTATCATGAACCACACAGTTTAAAGGCTCCATTGGAGCATGGGCTAAAAATGGGAAATTAAACTCTGCTTCAATTATATTTTTAGCAGCTTTAAAAGCCTTTGCCGAATCCCCTTCTTTTTTCATAACAGCTCCAGGTTTTTCCATCATAGAAGAGTATTCTTTATGTAAAGATTTAGTACTTACCTTTGCATTTTCACCCTCATCCCAAACAACTTCAATATCACCTAAAGCTTCTTTTGCAAGATACCATTTTTCAGCGATTACGGCAACTGCATTAGGAAGTTGTTTTACTTTTAAAATACCTTTTCTTTTTAAAGCTTTTGAAGCATCAAAACTTTTAAGTTTTGCTCCAAAAACACTTGGGTGTAAAACTGCTGCGTATTTCATATTAGGAATCCTAACATCTATTCCAAATTCTGCTTGACCTTTAACTTTTGCCCAAGCTTCTTTTGGATGTCTTTTTACACCTTTTCCAATAATCTTACAATCTTTTAAATCTTTAATTTTAGGGTTAGATGGAACTTTTAATAAGGCTAGTTCAGAAACTAAATCTCCATATAAAAACTCTTCTTTTGTTCTTTTATTTATAAGTTTTGAATCTTTTGTTAAAACATCATAAGTTCTTACTTTCCATTTTAAAGCAGCTGCTTCTTTTAACATAGAATTTAATGCACTTCCAACTTTTCTAAACTCATCTTGTTTTGCAATAATAGATGAAGAACCACCAGTTAACATAAAAGGTCCCCAAACATGATTATGAGCAGGAGTTACAGGAGCACCTATAATATTAATTTCATCCCAATCTACATTTAACTCTTCTGCTATACACATGGCTAAAGTAGTATAGGTATTTTGACCCATTTCAACTTGACCTATATAAAAGTTAATCGTATTATCAGCTTTTATTTCAACAAAGGCATTTGGAGTTAACTCTTTTTGTTTAGCACTTGCAGAACTTGCATTTGCCCTAGCTTTTTGCGGAATATGCATTGCAATTACAAAAGCAGAAGCTACTAATGAAGTTGTTTTTATAAAGTCTCTTCTTTCCATCTTAAGCCTCCACTACAGCTTTTTTAATTGCTGTTTTAATTTTATTATAAGTACCACATCTACAAATATTTCCATTCATAGCCTTAACTATCTCATCATCACTTGGTTTAGAATTTTTCTTTAATAAACCTGCTGCATTCATTATTTGACCACATTGACAATAACCACATTGAGATACATCTTCTTGCACCCAAAACTTTTGTAGTTTTGAAACCTCTTTATCTTCTTTTGTTTCAATTGTAGTAACCTTACCCAAAACAGAACTAATAGGAGTAGTACAGGCTCTAATTGCTTCTCCATCTACTAATACGGTACAGGCTCCACATTGAGCTACACCACAACCAAACTTAGTTCCTGTAAGATTTAATTCATCTCTTAGAACCCATAAAAGTGGCATATCACCACTAACATCTATATTATAATTTTTATTATCAACAGTTAAAGAAAAAGCCATAATAATCCTTTCTATTTTATCTGTGTAAATACTAACAACATAAAAGATAATTGTGAATATCTAAAAGTATAAATTTCATGCCTATTTCTATCAAAATATTATTGCAATTTGAAATATTTTTAAATCTTTCATTTAAAACCTGCTAAAATCACAAAAATCAAATAGGAAAATATATATGATATTAGGTGATTGTCCATACTGTGATGGTGTTGTAACTTCAAAAAAAATCAATGCTCAAGGAAAAACTGTAAAATTATATTCTTGCTCAAACAGTAAAAAAGAGTATGACGAAAGTGAACAATACGTATTCACAGCAGATTCTACTTGCAGATTTAGGGTTTATTCAAACGCATTTTTAAGATGGAATAAACGAAGTTTCTCTGAATATGAAATGAAAAACTTATTAAGAGATGGACAAGCAACTATAAGACTACATGGAAGATCTGGTACGGGAGAATATTTCAAGTATGTTATAACAGATGAAGAGTATGGTGTATCTATCTTATGGGATGAAGAAGTTGAAGAAGAGGCTGTTTAGCCTTCTTCTTACAACATATGATTAAAGTGTTCTTTTTTTGTTTCTAAATAGTCTTTATTAAACTTATTTACTTTAGTAATAGCAGGAATTCGTTCCATAACTTCAATACCTAAAGAGTTTACATAATCAATTTTCTTAGGATTATTTGTAATAAGCTTTATACTTTTTACATCTAAATCATTAAAGATATACTCAACAACAGAATAATCTCTTTCATCTGAAGCAAAACCTAATTCTTCATTTGCTTCTACTGTATTTCGTCCTTGATCTTGAAGATTATAGGCATTTATTTTATTTACTAAACCTATGTTTCTTCCCTCTTGTCTATGATAGATAATCAATCCACCCTTACTTGAAATAAACTTCAAAGCCAAATCAAGCTGATTTTGACAATCACATTTTAAACTTCCAAAAGCATCTCCTGTTAAACACTCACTATGAATTCTAACATGTGGACTTTTTATTTCATCAAAATTTTCACTCATTATTGCTAGATGTTCTTGGTTATCTAATTTATATGCTTTTATTTTAAATTTTCCATGCTTTGATGGAAGATTTGCTGTGTTTGATATTATTACACTCATGATATTAAAACCTATACTTTAATAATATTGATGCTGTAGTATGTTTTACACCATCATTTAAAATAGGAAGTTCTTTGGCTTCCTCATAAGAGTATCTAGCGAAAACTCCAACATTTTTAAACTGTTTCCCTAAAACAAAACTATATGCTTCTTTAAATTCCATAGCATGGTGTTGTACACCTAAGCCTTCATTCATAACAGAAAAAGCTCTTTTTGAGAAAAACTTCTTAGCTTTGAATACATAACCTTTATACATAGAATTAAACCCTATAAAAGGAGAAAGGTACGAATCTTTTGCATTTTTAGTATACTTTGTAGTATTTTTATCATCAAGATTAATATACTTTGCACCTGTGTAAAGTTTGAATTTTATATCATCAACTTTTAGAACCTTTGATATTTTAAAATCAACTTGTTTACTTGAAAAAGTTTCATAATCACTATAATAAGATGCTAGATTTAAAGAGATTTTTTTAGGTAGTTTATAAGTTGCTAATGCTCCATAAATTTTCCCATTATCAGTAGATGCTATATTATCATCTATATATAAAGCACTAAAACCCAAATTAAGATTATTTGAAATTTGTCTTTTAAAATTTGCACTATATTTTTTTACATCTAAATCATCTTTTAATGGCGGTTGAAAAGTATTAACCTTCATATTGTTAAAAATTAATTTGTATGTATTTTTATCTTGTTTTGCATTTAAACCTAAAAGGTAAGCTTTTCCATCACCTTTTTGCTTTGAATTTTCAAAGTTTTTATATGTATATTGTGTAAATATTGAGTAGTTATTATCATTAGAAATTGCTGATGAAATAAATACAAATATTAAAACTAAACTTTTTTTCATTATTATAATTCCTTATATGCAACCAAGTTGCAATTTATTTTAGGAATTATAATATATTTTTCTTAAATGCAACTAAGTTGCACTATCCGAGTATTCCATCTGCTCTTTTTGCAAGTAAATAAGGGTAGTATTTTTTCATATATAAAATAAAAGGTAAAGCCCATAAAATAGATGAAATCATATAAGCTTCACTAATATATTCTTCAAAAAATGGAATCATTGATCTTATAAATGTAGCAGATAAAATCAATAAAACCCCACAAACCACATAAATATTTGAGCTAAGTTGTCTTCCCGTATGAACAGTTGAAATAACAACCATAACTATAAAAAATGCCAAGCCAAAAGCTCCACTTGTAAGGAAATGTCTAAAATGGTTTATTCCATAAATTGATTCATCTAAAATATCAAATCCCATAAAGCCATAACCTAAAGCCATTAAAATACTAACTAAGGCTAGATAAATTACAAAAGGTTCAAAAAGAATTGATTCATACTTTAAAATATAATCATTTAATATAGATAAAATTGCACAAGCACAAGCAAAACCAATCCACCCTAGACTTGATGTATTTGGATATAAAAACTCAACACTTGTGTAAAGAACTACAGTAAAAATAGCTAAGTTATATCTAAAAGCTCTAGCTAAAAAAATATCATCAATATCTTTATCTTCCATAATTTCATTTATTGATTCCATATTTACTCTTCTTAATGCAAGTAAAGTTAAGACCATAAAAGTACCTAAAGCTATTTTTAAAATCTGCATTGATGATGTTTCTACAAAGCCCATTTGAGAGAAGAAGAACCATATTTGTAAAATCAAAAGAGTTAAAATAGTATATGCAATTGATGAGTGTCTTTGGAGTTTATCTAATACAACAGGTTTAAAAGCCCAAAATATTATCCATGATAAAACAGAAATATTAAGTAAAAAAACTACATAAATACTAATATAATCAGTAAACCAAAAACTTATTCTTCCGCTTAACCATAAAAGAGTAATGTATTTTAATCTTTTTCCTACAAAAGGCACCATACCAGGATATAATTCAGGAATCCCAGTAAAGATAAAAGCCATAATTCCAGCAGTACCAATACCATATAAAAACTCATAAATATGCCAAGTTAAAGTATCACTTGAAAAAAATGGAATTACACCTGAAAATACTAATCCCCATAAAATCGAAGAAATGACAATATAAGGAGCTAAAAGTAAGAATACAGGCCTAAAACCATAAGCTAAATATGTAGGTACATCTTTTTCATCAGGATAATACGCATAGTGTTTCGTTGCATTTGCCATTATTTTAACTCCAGTTCAAAAGTTGAGATTATTGTTTTATCTTGTAAAAGTTTTGCTGTTTCATTATAAACAAACTCATCATTTCTTTGCTTTTGAGGTAATTCATAAGAAAAGTTTTGAACAATTTGACCAGGGTCAGCTTTTAGAAGTAAAACTTTATGACTTAATCTTATTGCTTCCATTAAATCATGGGTAATAAAAAGTATTGATAACTCTTTTTTCTCTATTTTTTCTATTAAAATATTTTGTAACTCTTTTTTTAAACCAATATCTAAAGCAGAAAAAGGTTCATCTAAAAAAAGCAGTGAAGGTTTTACAACTAATGCCCTTGCAAAAGAAACCCTTTGTCTCATACCACCACTTAAATCCTTTGGAAACTTTTCAAAGTCTTCTTTTTCTAAACCAAATTGTAAAGCTATTTCTTCTGATTTTTCTTTTGCAATTTGTTTTTTTTCACCCTTAGCAATTAAGCCTAAAGAGATATTATCTATTACATTTTTCCAAGGAAGTAATCTTGGTTCTTGAAATGCAAAAGAAGAGCTTGGAAAAGTATTGCTAACCTCACCCTCTTCCACATCAAGTAAAGATGCACAAAGATGTAAAAGTGTTGTTTTACCACCTCCACTTGGACCCACAATTGATAAAACCTCTCCTTTATTTACTGTAAAATTTATATCTCTTAAAATCTCAGTAAATCCAAAAGAGTGATTTAGACTCTTAACTTCTAATCTCTCCATGATTCAACCTCTCTTTTTATAGGTTCTAATATTATGTACTCAATTATCATAAGGGAAGCTATCATTATGGTAACTAAGGCTAGTGCAGTTGGAGTATCAAGTTGAGACCTTGCAATTGATAAAGCAGAACCAATTCCAGAATTTGAAGCTAATAATTCAGCCATAACTACAATCTTCCATGACATTCCAAGCCCTGAGATAAGTGCTGGAAAAACATAAGAGAAAATATGTGGAAAATAAAGGTTTGAGAACTTTTGAAAAAATGGTAATTCGAAAGAATCAACCATTTCTTTTAAATCTCCTTCAATAGTTCTAGTTCCTTGTAAAGCTCCCACAAAAATTATAGGGAAAGACGCAACTACAACTGTAAAGATTACTGTTTCATCATTCATTCCAAACCAAATCATTGCAAGAACTATCCAAGCAATTGGAGGCATACCTACTAATATCGTAACTATTGGTCTACTCATAATAGAAGCTGTTGCAAAAAAACCTGCAAGTAAACCTAAACTTGTTCCAATAAGAAAAGAGATAGAGAAGCCAACAAATGCCCTATAAATTGTAGTATTAATATCAAGCCAAACAGCATCATCTTGAAGCATTAAATATAGTGTTTTAAAAGTTTCTAGTGGAGAAGGAAGTACAAGATCACCATAAACTTGATTTCCTAAATCCCAACAGGCTATAAATAAAAATATGGAAGATAGTGCTCCCCAGCCTGAAAATAAGTAGGCTGGGAAATCCTTTAGTAGTTTAATAATAAATTTCATTAAAATTTAGCTCTTAAACCTGTGAAGTAAAATACTCCAACATTTGATCCAAGTATATTTTCTACCTTTTTATCAAAGATATTATTTACACCACCATAAATTGATAAGTTTTTATTAATCATATAGTCTAAATTTAAATCAACTAAAGTAAAGGCTTTTGTTTTTTTATCTGTACTATTTTCATTATAATATTGCTCACCAATATATTTTACACTTCCTAATAAACTTAATGCATTAGTAGGTTTATAGTTTAAGTTAAAAGAAACAGTTCTATTTGGATTAAATTCTAAATCTTTTTTAGTAGTTTTATCCTCAGTTCGAAGTTCTGTATAGTTTCCACTAGCCATTAAATTATCAAGTAAGGCATATGAAAGATTTAATTCTAAACCTTTTGTCTGTGCTTCACTAATATTTTCAAAAGTATAATAACTTCCACTACCATTTGTTCTTTGAACTTGAGAAATTCTATCTTCAATATCATTTAAAAATAGTGCTAAATCATAAGAAAACTTAGCATTTCGTCCAGAAACTCCAAGTTCATATGTATTTGTAAACTCTGGTTTTAAATCATACCCAACTACATCTGCACCTTGTTGTAAACCGTTTGGAGTTTGTTTATTTATATACATTTCTCTAATATCAGGAGTTCTATATCCTTGTGCAAATATAGTTCTTACATTTGCTAATTTTGAGAAGTTTTTAACAAGCCCTACTTTAAAAGTTGCTTTATTATCCGCATTTGAAACCTTATCATATCTAGCACCGATAACTGCATTTAAAGTATCACTTATTTCCCATTCATCTTGTAAGTATAAAGCTGCATAATCAACACTTTTTTTAGTTAAATTTGGTGTATTATCAAATACTGTAGCTTCTCTATCTTCATATCTTTTCTCTAATCCTGCTGTTAAGAAATGACTGTCGTTTAAAGCATAATTAACTAAAGCTTCATAAGTTTTAATATCAACATTTGCATTCATACCATTACTTGCACTTGCAGCTTCATTTGCAAATCCCATTTCAGCAAAATATTTAGCAGTAGTTGTATTTCTTTTTTTATAATAGCTTTTATAAGCTCTTAATTTTAAAAGTAAGTCATCACTTAAATTAGTATTTAAATCAAGGCCTATATCAATTCTTTTATTTTCATCTTTTGTATTAACAGGAGCATTAAATACAGATATCTTACCTCCTGCTAGAGTTGTATAACTTGAAGGATGGAAGTTTCCAATATATGAGCCTTGTAATTCTTCATCAAAAGCATTTATATCAAACCCAATAGATGTTTCATCACTTATATCATATGAAAATCTTCCACCATAAGTAGTTGTATCTGACTCTTCTTTATATGTTACTTCCTGATTATAAGAATCTGCAAGAGCAGCTAAAGGAGCAGATGGAGTTCCCGGAGTGATATCACTTGGTTTTTGATTAGTTCCAGTATTTGGTCCACCTACTTGTTTTACCATTACATTTGCAGTTTCATTTTGAGTAAAAGGTGTTGTTTTTGTTTTATTTACATAAAGTGAGTATTTAAACTTATCCTTTGAGCCTCTAATACTTAGGTTTGCATTTTTATTCTTAGCATCACCATCACTGTTTTGACCATATCTAATACCAAAATCTATTGATGTTTTATCAGAAGCTTTTTTTGTAATTATATTAATAACTCCACCTACAGCATCAGCACCATAAAGAGTTGACATAGGACCTTTTACAATCTCAATTTTTTCAATTATACTTGCAGGAATCCTATCTAAATCATAAGGATTTTTAACTTCCCCTGATAATCTTCTACCATCAAGTAAAAATAGTGTCCCATTTGCACCCATACCTCTAATTGAAATAGAAGATTTTGATTTAGCACTTGCACTTGGGAAAGTACCATATTGAACTGTTAAGCCAGAAGTTTTATTTATAATATCTTTTAAAGAAGAAGCCCCTATCTTTTCAATATCTTTTTGCGTAATAACAATAACAGAAGCAGCCACACCATCAATAGTTTTTTGTGTTTTAGTAGCAGTTTCAACTGTAATTTCACCTAAATCCTCAGCAGCAATTGCAATACTAGTTAGTGAAAAGCATACCATTGTTGAAAGCAATATATTTTTTTTCATTTTTTTCCCTTGTGTTTAATTTTTAGTATCTTATAATAAATTTTTATTTAATTTCTTGACAAATATCAATATTAATAATGAATATCATTAATTATAATAAAAACTATCTTGTGGTAATTTACCACCTATTAATTTTGGATTATTCTCTTTTAAAACCCCAAAGAAAAACTCTAAGTCATCTTTTGCATCTATTGCTTTTACAGATTTTAAATTTACATGTGAAATAGAATCAGATAATCCATCTTTTTCTAACATAGGAAGAGTTTCAACTATAATTTCAGAAGCTTTTACAGGATTTTGTTTATACCAATCAAGAGCCTTATCATACTCTTTCATAAATCTTTGGATTAATTCTTTTTTTGTTTTTACTTCACCTAAAACAGCAATAGATGCTTGTGGTATTTTTGCTTCAACTTTATAAACTTCACCCCACTCTTTTTGTAAATCAGCACTTCTATATAAATCAGGAGCAACAAGTTTTAAAGGAAAAGATTTAGTTTTACGCAAAGCAATAGAAATAGCAGGTTCAGCAAGTAAAGCATGGTCAACCCTTCTCATAACTAGCATTTGCATTGCATCAATTGGGCTTGCTACATAGTTTAATTTAAAATCTTTTTTGATATCTAAACCTTGTTTTTTAGCAAGTTGTGTAAAAACAATATCTGGCATATCAGATCTAAAAGGCATAACAATTTCTTTACCCTTAAAATCTTTTAGTGTTTTTAATGTTTTATCTCTAGTAACCATTCCAAGTATTCCCCAAACAGAAACATTTAGAAGTTTAATATTTACACCTTTATTATGTAAATTTGCAGCAACATTTGTAGGAACAGCTAAGAAATCAACATCTGAATTTAAAACAAGTGCTCTTAATTCATCAGGATTTTTCCATAATCTAAACTCAACTTTAAAACCTAAGTCTTTCAAAGCTTCACTTTTTTCCATTAAAATCATGGGATGAGACACAGAAGCAAATGGACCTGCTACAACAATTGTATTTTTATCTTTAGCAAAAGTATTTGCTAAAAAAACAGTAACTAATAGTAGAATAATTCTATTAATCATATTACACCTTTCTATTATGATAATTATTATTAGAATCATATAGTAAAAAGTCTTAATATAACTAATATTTATATTGTATTTATTCTTCTATTTTAAATTTTATTATAAATTTTGCTCCATTATCATTCTTATATTCTATCTCACCTAATAATTGAGAAGTTGAAATACTACTAATAAGTCTTAATCCTAAGCTTTTAGTTTTATTAATATTTAAATCTTTTGGTAAACCTTTTCCATTATCACTTACCTCTAAAGTACATAAAGAGCCCTTTTTTGTGAACTTTATTTTAAAACAATTGTTTTTTTCTTTAAATGCATGTTTAAAACTATTTGTAATACACTCATTGATTATCAAACCACACGGCATTGCATATTCAATATCTAAAAATACATCATCCACATCAATAAAAAGTTTCAAATCATCTCTATTATAAGCATATGTAATATCTTGGACAAGCTCATTTATATATTTTCTAAAAGGTATTGAGTTTAAATCTTTTGATTCATAAAGCTTTCTATGTAATAACTCCATAATATAAATACGTTCTTGCACATCTGTTAATAGCTCTTTTATATGTTCATCATCTATTTTTCTTTTTTGGAGTTTAATTAGATTTATTGTGAATGCTAAATTATTTTTAACTCTATGATGAATCTCTTTTAGTAGAGTATTTTTTTCATCTAGGGATTTTTGTAACTCTTTTGTTCTAAGCTCAACTTTCGAATCAAGAGTTTTAATACTGCTTTGCATAGAATCTATCATTAAATCAAAAGTATGCCCAAGCTCTCCTATATGATCATTTCCTTTTATATTAGATCGTAAATTAAGATTTCCATGACGTACTTCTTTAGAGGTTTTCACTAAAATATCTAAGCTTTTTGAGAATTTTCTAAATAGTAAGAATCCAATAATAAGTGCAAATAATAAAGCAAATAAAGAAGCAGGTAATACTTTTCTAAAAACAGAATCTATATTGTTATATAAGTCTTCTTCGTAAACCGTAGTTATAAATATCAATCTTCTTTTGGGATCATTATTAATTGATCGAACCCAAGTAATTGCTTTATTGATATACTTTTTATCTAAATTTTTATCAAGTAAGTGCCGTATAGGTTCTTTATTTGCTGCATTTAAAATTTGTTTTGCACTTAGTTTTCCCGTTGTTATTGTTTGAACATTTGATAATTTACTAATACAATACTTATTGTTTTTTATTTTATCTTTCTCATTATATAAAGGTGTATTATCTTGTGCAGCATCCACATTTAGCCACATTAAAAAAGTATTGCCTTTATGAATATTATTAGTATAAGAAAAACTCTTTTGAACATAAGTCTTTATTTTCTTTTCAGCACTTGAATTATAATCGTAAAATATTTGAGTATTACAAGATAGTAAAATTTTATGACTTTTTGATTCTTTTGTATTTACAATGTATCTAGTTAAAGAAGGACAAAAGTTTTCTTCTTCTTTTTTTATATATACTTGCCAATCATTTAAATGTTTTAAAGACTTAAGATAGCTACTTTGTCCAAGATTAAGATTTTTAGATTTATTAAAAATAAAAGTATCATTTTTATCCAATAAATCCAAAGAGCATTTTAATTTCTCAGCTTTTAATTTTAAATATTTCTCTTTTTTATCTAAAGATAAATACTCAATTTCTTCTACTGTTTTATGAAGAAAAAAAGCTAATTTACTCTTAATCATTTCCCTATTGGTTTCACCATCACTAATAATAAAATCTACTGCTAGTTTTAGCTGTTGAGTATTTAAAGAGATAGTTTGTTCAATTTGTTTTATTTTATACTCATATTGTTCTTTTTGCATTTTAGGAATGATTAATACAAATAAAATAGTAAGTAAAGCTAAGGCTAAAGTAAATAAAGACAGAGATAATTTAGCAGAGAAAGATAGCTGTGAAAAACGAATATTTCTAGGCAACTTTTAACCTATATCCAAACTCATACACATTTTCAAATAATTCACTAGAAAGTTTTGCTCTTAATCTATATACTAAAGTTCTAAGTTTTCCAATATCACTATTTTCATCCCTATAGATAAAACTAATAATTCTTTCAAAAGATATAGATTCTCCAAGGTTTTGACTTAAAATATCAAAAAATTTAACTTCATTTCCTGTTAGTTTTATAGCTTCATCTTTATGAAATAAAACTCTTTTTGCCCTATCATATTTGAAATCTTCCACAAGTTTTATAATCAGGCTTTCATCTAAACATTGTTTATTTTTAAAAAAATAGTTATGTTTATGCAAAGCAGTTTTAATAGCAATATCAAGTTCTCTATCTCTACATGGTTTAAGTAAATAGGCATAGGGTTCACTATCCATTGCACTTTGGACAGTTGGGGCATCACTATATGAAGTCAAAAAAATTATTGGTATTTTATTTTTTTGCCAAATTTGCCTAGCAGCTTCTATTCCACTTATTTTGCCTTTTAAATTAATATCCATAATTACAATATCTGGAAGATTTTCTTGGGCATGTTTTATTGCTAAATTTGCTGTTGATTCTATTCCTGATACTTCATAACCTAAGTCTTCTAAAGAAGCTTCCATGCCAATAGCAAGAACCATTTCATCTTCTACGATTAAAACTTCTACTACTTTTTCTTCAAAATTCATTGATTTTGTCATTAAATTTCCAATTGTGATTTCACTGTGATTTATACCAGTTATGATACTCAATATCATTTTAAAAGATGCTTGAAAGTTATTATTAAATACAATCCTTTTTTGTATTTTTAGTAACTTTTACTAAAAAAAGGAAGATAATGAAGAAAAATATTTTATTAAGTTCAGTTGCTGCGTTTAGTTTATTTACAACAACTTTAAATGCACAAAATGAAAGTTTAGGTGAGATTAGTGTTTGGGAAACAGAAGTAATCTCTTCATCTGTAAATCTAGGTAAAAACTCTATTGAAACAAAACAAGCTGATCACTTAAGTGATTTATTAAGAGATATTCCAGGTGTAAATGTAGGTGGCACCCACTCTATTAATAATAGAATTAATATTAGAGGTTTACAAGATGAAAACCTTGATATCACAATTGATGGAGCAAAAGTTCAAAATGCAAATATGTTTCACCATATTGGAAATCTACTTATAAATCCAGATATTCTTAAAAAAGCAAATATTCAAGTTGGTACAAACTCAGTTATCAATGGAAGCTTAGGTGGTTCTGTATCGTTTGAGACAAAAGATGGAAAAGATATGTTAGAAAAAGGTGAAAACTTTGGAGCTAGAATTGCTTCAACTTATAACTCAAACAATAGTTTATCAGGTTCTCTTACAACTTATGGAAAAGTAAATAATGATTTTAACGTTTTACTTTATCATAACTATGTAAATAAAAATAATTGGGAATACACAAATGGTGACAAATCATTTGGTTCAGATGGTGAAAACCAAAATACACTTTTAAAAGTAAGTTATGATATTAATGAAAACAATACTATTTCTTTATCATACGATAGATTAGTTGATAAAGGAGACTATCTACCAAGACCAAACTTTAGTGCAACTGCAAATGCACAATTAACAGGAGGAAATACTACTTTTGATACAAAATATACAAGAGATACTATTACTTTAAAACATAAATTAACTCAAGATAATCTAAATCTTGATACAACTATTTATTCAAATACAAATGAATTAAGTAGATATGAAAAATGGGTTGGAAGAAGTCCAAGACCTTCTTTAAATGGAATGTTAAAAGGAAATGTTAAAACTGTAGGAATAACATCTAAAGCTCAATCATCTTTTGAAACAGGGAATATTTTACATACTTTAACATATGGAGGGTTATATGATGAACAATCAAGTGATGTAACATGGGAAGGTTCTAAATATGGAGAAGATGAAAGTGCTAAATCTGCTGCTTTATATGTTGAAAATACAATTGATTTTGATAATGGCTTATTAATAATTCCAGGAATTAGATATAACCACTACGATTTTGATGGTTCATATGGAAAAATTAAAGACAATAAGTTTACTTATGGAATAGCAAGCGAATACTCTGTAAACGATGACTTAACCTTACTTGCAAGTGCAACAACACTTTACAAAGGTGTTGAAATGGTAGACGTTTTAGATACATCAAGAACAAAAGCAGGAGAAACTCCAAACCTAAAAGCAGAAACAGGAATTAATAAAGAAATTGGATTTAGATATGTAAAAAGCAATGTTTTAGGAGCTGATGATATTGGGCTTTCATTTAAGTACTTTAGAACTGATATTAAAGATTCAATTAGTACTGATTGGTCTACAGGAGATGCTGTTAAATTCAATAATGGAGATTTAAATTTAAAAGGATATGAAGCTAGTTTCAAATATCTAAAAGGTGATTTCAGCTCACTTCTTACATATGCTCACTCAGATTCAAACTATGAAAATACAAATGAACCAAGTGATTATCAACCAGGAGATAGCATCTCTTTAAATCTTAATTATAAGATTATTCCAACAACTACAATTTCATGGGATTCAATTTTTCAGTTAAGAACAAAAGATGTAGTTTCAACTTCATTACTTGATGAAAAAGATGGATATGCTGTTCATAATGTTGCTTTAACTGTAAAACCAGCTCATATTAAAAACTTATCAATTATTGCAGGAATTGATAATATCTTTAATAAAAACTATATTTCACATACATCTGATAATAAAACAGCTAGAGGAATATTCTTAGGGGATTATGAACCAGGAAGAAATATCAAAGTAACTTTAGCTTATAAATTTTAAGTTAAAAAATGAAAAGAGTCAAAAACTTTTTACATGAATCTAGATCAAAAATTGGTCTAGTTCATGGATTTATTTCCTGTATAGGAGCAGCAGTATTGAGTTATTTAACAAGTATGGTTTTATCAATGATAATAACAGGTAATTATTCATTAAAAATTGTACCTTCAATGATGCTAGTTCCTATACTTATGTCTATTTATGGTATTTGGATACTGTTTTCAAAAACAAGATTTATTGCTTTAAAAAAAGTACTTTTTACATTTGTTCTCCTTGTACTTATTTTAAGTATTTTAATAAAGGTTCTTTAATGAAAATAAGCAATCTAAATCAAAAGTTCCTTATTCGAGCACATACAATTTTAGGATTATTCGCGATTTTCCTTTTTTATATATCTACATATTTTGGAACGATAACAGTTTTCTTACCATATATAAAAGCATGGGAAAATCCATCAAGGCACTTTATTAGTAGTGAAAAAGAAATCAACCTTGATAGTATTCTTCCTAAAATAATAAAAGAAAAAGAGCTTAGTAATAATATTGAGATCATATTTCCATCTTTTAGAGATAAAGCATTATCAATAAACGATGAAACTTCAAAAACAATATATATAAACCCACAAACAAATCAAATACTAAATACAAATTTTGAAACTAACTTTATAAGTAAATTTTTTAATGAAATTCATATAGGAAGAAATATTCCAAAAATTGGTGTTTTTCTAATGGGAGTAGCATCAGTTCTAATGATATTTTTATCAATTAGTGGAGTAATTCTTTGGGTAGTTAATAAAAAGAGAAATAGAAAAAAAGAGAGTGCTTATTTAAAATGGCATAAAAACTTATCCTTAGCATTACTTCCTTTTATTTTAGTTTTTTCTATTACAGGAGCCTTTTTAGGTTTTATGTTAAGTTATAGCTCACCTATTGCATATAGTGCTTCAAAAGGTGTTGAAAGTGACTTTAGAAAGCTAGTTGGACCTATACTTTTCCCAAGGGATGTAAAAATTGAAAGGTCACAAAAGGCTTCAATGTTAAGTTTTGAAAGACTTACTTCAATTGCCAATACCAAGTATCCAGATTTAGAAATAAAAAGAATCAAACTTTCAAAATGGTATGAAGAAAATGCAAAGATAAAATTCATAGGTCACATAAAAGATAATAGAGCTATTTCTGGAAGAATAAATCGTATGCATATAACCTTAAGTGGAAAAGATGGAAGGGTATTAAATAAAAAAGATATTTCAAATGCAAACTTAACAAATGGAATTTTGTCTACTTTTTATTTCTTACATTTTATTCCTGATGAGACCTTAGTCTTGAGAATTGTATATTTTATTTTTGGAATTATTATGGCCGTTTCACTTAGTTTTGGTTTTCTAATTTATAGTGAAAAAAAGGCTAAGAAAAACCTAGAAGATAAAAACTACTATAGTATTTTAAATAAACTTGCAATGGCAACAATGATTGGAGTAATTCCAGCATCTACTTTATTAATGTTTTTATATTGGTATTTACCTTTTGATTTATTCCAAAGAGATATTTGGTTAAAAGGTTCTTTTTATGCTCTATGGGCAGGAACTTTATTTTATAGTGTTCTAAAAGACAGTGTATTAAAAGTAATAAATCATCTTTTATTTATAGCTTCAATCTTTCTAGTTTTAACAGTTTTATATCATGGAATATCAACAGGATTTTACCCATGGATTAGTTTAAATGAAAAACTATATGATATATTCTTTGTAGATTTCATCTCATTAGTTTTTGCTTTGGTTTTCTTTTTATTTTCTAAAAAATCGAAAGATATTAAATTCTTTTTTAAATATGATGGAGATAGATATGAAAATCAATAAATTTGTGCTTTTAATACTTATTTTTATAACAAGTTTACAAGCACATAAAGTTGCTGGAATAAAACTTAATATAAAAGATTTAAAAGATAATACAATACTAATCACAGCACAATACAAAAAATCTAAGAGAGCCTTAGTTGGGAATAAAGTTAAGTTAATTTCAATGATTGATAATAGAGTTTTATTTGAAGACAAGCTTCCTCAAGATGGGCTTATTGCTAAAATACCAGATGAATCATATTGGGTTTATTTAATAGTAAGAGATACAGATGTAGTTTTAGAAGGACCTAGTCCCCTTGAAGGTTTTAAAGTTTACGTAAAAAAAGAACCAAAAGCATTTTTATACACTTTTTCTGCTTCTATGATATTTTTAGGATTAAGTGCTTTTCTAATTTTTAGAAAGAAATCAAAAAGAAAAGAGAGTTAAAACTCTCTTTTTTATAATTAGTCTTTTCTTGAAGTAGTTTCTAATAAGTGGTATCCAAACTGAGTTTGAACAGGACCATGAACTACATTTAATTCTTCATTGAATACTACTGCATCAAATTCAGGAACCATTTGACCTTGGAAAAATGTACCTAAATCTCCACCTTGAGCTCCTGATGGACATTGTGAAAATTCTTTTGCTATATCTTCGAATTTTTCACCATTTTCAATTCTTTGTTTTAATTCATTACATTGTTCTTCTGTTTCTACTAATAAATGTCTAGCTGATGCTGATTTCATATTATTCCTTTTAATTTTTAAAAATGAATATTACCATAAATAAATTTAAGACACTAATATTTAACTTTTTACGATATAATTATTTTAATTATTATTAAAAAGGATTTTCATGGAAAAATATTTTGATATGGCTATTTCATTAACAATGGTGTACGCACCGAAATTAGCTTTAGCAATAATCACATTAGTCATAGGGCTATGGATAATTGGAATGGTTACAAAACTTTTTGTAAAAGCACTTGTTGCTTCAAAAACAGATGCAACACTAGTTCCATTTTTAAAAAGTTTGATTTCTTGGACACTTAAAGTTTTACTTTTCATCTCAGTAGCATCAATGGTTGGTATTGCAACAACATCATTTGTAGCTGTTTTAGGAGCTGCTGGACTTGCAGTTGGACTTGCATTACAAGGTTCTCTTGCAAACTTTGCTGGAGGAGTTTTACTTTTAGTGTTTAGACCTTATAAGATTGGAGATTTAATTGAATCTCAAGGGCAATTAGGAATTGTAAAAGAGATTCAAATTTTCAATACAATACTAACTACTTTCCAAAATCAAACTGTGATACTACCTAATTCAGCTGTATCTTCAAATGCTATTACAAATGTAACTGCAAATGGTACAGTAAGAGTAGATATGGAAATTGGTATTTCTTATGATAGTAATATTGCTGATGCAAAAAAAGTGATTTTAGATGCAGTTGCTAAAAATGATAAAGTATTAAAAGACCCTGCTTGTGCAGTTGGTGTAAATGCTTTAGCTGATAGTTCTGTAAACTTACTTGTAATGCCTTGGTGTAATACTGATGATTATTGGGATGTTTATTTTGGAGTAAGAGAAGATATTAAAAATGCTTTAGATGAAGCAAATATTAGTATACCTTTCCCTCAAAGAGATGTTCATATTATAAATGAAGCATAAAAAAAAGTTAGCCTAGCTAACTTTTTTTACTTTTCAAATACTCTAAAGTATTTACCTTTTATTCTACCTTTTTCAAGGCCATTTAAAGCCTTAGATAGACACTCTTTTTTTACTGCAACATAAGAGCAGAAATCTAAAGATGTAATTTTTCCAACATCATCTTTTGCTAAACCAATTCCAGCTGTTAAAGCACCTAAAATATCCCCAGCTCTTAGTTTTTGTTTTTTTCCACCATTAATAAAAATAGTTCTAAAATCACTATCAATTTTGAAAGTTGTATCATCAACAACCTCATCGATCTCTTCAAACTTTAGATCATCAAAGATATCTTTTAAATCTTCAATTTTATCTTCATCATATGTTTCATATAAAGAAATAGCTAAACCACCCTTACCAGCTCTTGCAGTTCTACCAATTCTATGAGTGTGTATTTTTTCATCTTTTGCTAAATCATAGTTTATAACTAACTCAATATCATCAATATGTAAACCTCTTGAAGCTACGTCTGTTGCTATTAATATAGGATAAGACTTACTTGAGAACAGAGTAATAATCTCATCTCTATCCCTTTGTTCCAAATCAGAATGTAAAGTAACAACGTCTAATCCTAGATCATATAAATCTTTTGATAGCTCGTCACATTTTATTTTTGTATTACAGAATATTAAAACAGATTTTGCTCTATTTGAGCTAATAAGTGCTGGAATAACTGAAGTTTTATTTTCATTATTTACACCATAAAGTCTTTGTTCAATATTTACTTTCTTCTCTTCCACAATACTTACTTTTTGAGCATTTTGTGAAATCTTAGAAGCAAGTGTTTCTATGTTTTCTTCATATGTAGCAGAGAAAAGCATAGTTTGTCTTTGTTTTGGTAACTCATCAATAATTCCTACAATATCATCATAGAATCCCATATCAAGCATTTTATCAGCTTCATCTAAAACCAATGTATCTAAATCATCAAAATTGATATTCTCTTCTCTTAAGTGTTTTGATACTCGTCCAGCAGTTCCAACAATAATATGTGCTCCATGATATAGAGAAGAAACTTGTGGTTTATAAGGAACTCCTCCACATAAAGTAAGTACTTTAACATTATGAATATATCTAGATAATCTTCTAATTTCTAAAGCAATTTGATTTGCTAACTCTCTTGTTGGAGCTAATACTAAAGCTTGAATTTTGAATTTCTTTACATTTAATGAGTGTACAATTGGAATTGAGAAAGATACAGTTTTACCTGAACCTGTTTTAGCTTGTGCAATTAAATCTTTTTTTTCTAATAATAGTGGTAAGGATTTTTCTTGAATAGCAGTCATTCTATCAAACCCTAAAGATTCAAGGTTTGATAAAAATTCTTTTGATAAGTTCAATTTTGAAAAGTTTGAATTATTTATAATAGTGCCTTTAAATTTTTTTGTATTATAACAGAAAAACTAAATCAAATAATCAATTATAAAAAGTTTTATACCAAGTTTCAAAATTTTCTGGATTCATTGGTCTTGCATAAAAATATCCCTGTACTTTTGTACAAGAGTTTTTCTTTATAATTTCATCTTGTTTTGGTACTTCAATACCTTCAGCAATTACAGAAATACCCATATTTGTACCTAAGTCAATAATAGTTTTTATAATATCTTCATCACTCTCTTCTTCTATTAATGAATCAATATAAGACTTATCTATTTTTAACCTTGAAATAGAACATTCTCTAAGATAATTAAATGAAGTAAAGCCTGTTCCGAAATCATCAATTGCTAAACCAATACCAAGCTCTGATAATTCACTTAATACATTTAATGTTTTTGATGAGATTTTCATAACATCTGCTTCACTAAATTCTAATTCTAAAAATTTTGCTTCAAGATTAGAATCGCGTAGTGCATCCTTTACACCTTTTAAGATATTTCCATGTTCTAAATGCTTTCCTGAAATATTTACAGATACAGTTCCATTATATATTCCTGCTTTTTGCCACTTACTTAATTGAGTACATGCTTTTTTCAAAATCAATTCTTCAAATTCAAATATATGTTTAGTTGATTCTAAATCTGATATAAATTCCCCTGGAAGTACTAATCCATCTTTTTTACTATTCCATCTAGCAAGAGCTTCTAGTGAGAATACTTCATTTGTTGATAAATCAATTTCTGGTTGAAAATCAATAACAAATTCATCTTCTTCAATAGCTTTTACTAAAGATTCTTCTTTTTGTGAATAAGCTAAAAGTTTTAAATTCATCTCATTTGAAAAGAATTCAAAGTTGTTTTTTCCATTCTCTTTTGCATGGTACATAGCTGCATCTGCATTATGAATTAGTTTTTCAATATCATCCCCATTATTTGGATAAATAGCAATACCAATACTTACACCAATATGAAAGTTTTTACCACTAGCTTTAAAAGGTTTGTTTACTACAGCTAATATTTTTTTACATACACGCTCTATAAACATATAATTAGTAATATCACTTAATACAACTATAAACTCATCACCACCAACTCTAGCAACCATATCATTTGTTCTTACGATATTTTTAAATTTATTTGCAAGAGAGATTAATACTTCATCTCCATAAGCATGTCCTAGAGTGTCATTTACAGTTTTAAAATTATCTAAGTCTAAAAATAAAATTGCAAATTTTAATTCATTTCTTTTTGAGTTACTTACAACATATTCAAGTTGGGCTTTTAGTTTTAACCTATTTGGTAAGTTAGTTAAAGGATCATGGTAAGCTAAATGAAATAGTTCATCTTTTGATTCTTGTTGTAATGAGATATCTGAGAAAACAGCATAATAAAAATTGCTATTTGAAACTTGATCAAAAGTTTTATGGATTTTTATAATAATTGGATAGACAGTGCCATCTTTGTGCCTATTCCAAAGTTCACCAATCCAATAACCATTTTGTGCAATTTGTTTCCATATGGCTTTAAACATTTTAGAATCTGTTTTTTTTGAAGAAAATAGTTTTGGATTTTTATCTTGAACTTCTTCGATATTATAGCCTGTGATTTGCTCACAAGCTTTATTGATTTTTACGATTTTATTCTCTTGATTTGTTACAATGATCCCTTCATTTGTACTATCAAGAATATCATCATAAAGAGCTAAAGTACTTTTATACTCTATGTTTTGCAAAAGAATCCCCTAATTATAATTTACTACCAATTTTTATACAATGGGATATTATAACTTAATATAATTAAAAATGTTACCAAATTATTAAGAATTCTTTAAAAAAAATAAATTAATTATGCCTCTTATTTTTTTTCAATCTTTTTAAAAATATATGAGATTGAAAGTAGTATTACTATTACAATTCCAATACCAATATATTTAAATTCATCTGCTGTACTTAATATATATTCACCTGCTGTAAAACTTGCATATCCAACAAGACAAGCCCAAATAGCAGTAGCAAAAACATTATATATTGAGAATTTAATATATGAATATTTTGTAAGTCCCATTGCTAATGGAATTAATGTTTTTATTCCATATACATATTTCTGAACAAATACTACAAAGGAACCATACTTTCTCATCATTAAATGAGCAAGTGCAATTTTTCTTCCATATTTTTTCATCATATCTTTTGCATATGATTTATTTTTTCTTGCTAAAAAGAATAAAAACTGATCTCCTAAAAAGTTAGAAACACCAGCTACTAAGATTGATATATAGATATTTAAATCACCAGCGTATGATAATACACCAGCAATTACTAAACCTACAAATCCACCTCCAAAAGAATAAGCAAATAGAGCTAAATAACCCCAATCTCTTATCAAATCTTCCATATTAAACCTCTATACCAAAAAATTCAAATGATTCAATTGCATCTTCATCATCAAGCTCAATTAATTTATCTTCAATATTTTGTTTTGTCTGCTTGATAATAAACTCTTTAACTTGTACACGAACTTTTTTTATATCATCTACAAATACAAATCCATTAAATTGTACTTGATTATCATAACAAACTAAAATTCCATCACAGTTTTCTTCAATAAAATCAGCGATTTGTCTATAATTGATTTCTAAAACACTTGCATGCCAACCATAATCTTCAAGTTCTTTATCTTCGAAGATTTCTACTCCATCACTTTGGTGATCAAAATAAAGCATATTATCTTTATTCATTCCTATAATATTTTGCCAATTATTTAAAGGTTTTATCTTACAATTTGTTCCAGTTATAACTGGTTTGTAAGAAGTAAATAAATCTTGTGCTAATTGTTTCACTTCATTATTTGAAAATAATTTTTTAAAGTTTTTATTTTCATAAATAATTGGTTTTTTTATATTATCTTTTTCATTTATGTACAAATTACCATCAATATCAATTATAAGTGTATAATTGTTTTCATCTAAGTTGATTAATTGTATTAAATCAATATCTAACAGTAAATCTTTTATATTTAATTTTTTCATATCTTTATATTCCTAAAAATAAAGTCTTGGCGATTCTATCAAAAATAGGATTAAATAGAAATATTTTTTATTTAATCCAACTATATGATAGTTTTTTTCAAAAAAATAAGCTTTTTTTACAATTCTTAAAGTTTAATTATATATAATTGTAACAGAGAGTGAGAATTTAAAAGGCTGAAACTTGTCTATTCAAAATTACATATATAAATTCTTTAAAAAAAATAATACAAAAACACTTTTTTTAATTGATATTTTATATATGAAAGATCTAAATGCTATTTACAATTTTAAAAATGGTGACTTTATTATTAAACAACTTAAGTCATTGCTGCAAAGTGTAATTGCAAAAGAGATCAAAGATTTATTACATAAAAAATTAATTATTGACTTACAAAATCCACATGCAGATGTTTTTGAGCTTACTATTTACGAAAGCTTAAATTTAGAAGATATTGTAAAAATCAAGAATTTAATATTTGAAAAAATTATAAATCACGAATTTAAACTAATTGAATCTACGAATACTATTAATATTGATATTACAATTGGTTGTTCAAAAAGCAATGACAATATGATTAAAGTTTATGCTGAAAAAGCTTTACATAATGCAAAATTGAATTTTGTTCACTATATGTATTACGATGCATACCTATATAAAAATGAAAATTTAAATGAAAATTTAATAGATATAATTAATTATAACATTGAAAATAAACTTGTAGAACCATATTTTCAAGCCATAATGGATAACAAATCTGAGAAAATTGTAAAATATGAAGCTCTAATGAGAATATTTGATCAATCAGGAAATATGATACTTCCTCATATATTTATCCAAAAAGCTAAAAAGTGTCGTTTATACACAAAGTTAATGGAACAATTAATTGATAAAATTGTCAAATATATAGTTGTATATAAAAAGCATATTAGTATTAATCTTGACTATACAGATATTTTAAATCCACATATTAAAAAAACAATTATTTCAAAAATTAAAGAAAATGATATTGGGAAGTATCTAACAATAGAAATTTTAGAAAGTGAAAAAATCTCTAATTTTAATGTTGTAAATGAATTTATTTCTGAAATAAAAAAATATAAAGTTCAAATTGCAATTGATGACTTTGGTACAGGTTTTTCAAACTATGAATATATTTTAAATCTAAATGTTGATTATATAAAGATTGACGGATCATTAATCAAAAAAATAGATGAAGACATATATTTAAACCTTATTAAAAGTATTGTTCTATTTTGTAAACAACAAGAAATAAAAATTGTTGCAGAATTTGTAAGTGAACTTTCTATTTTAAGATACGTAAAAGCAATAGAAATTGACTATTCACAAGGTTACTACATAGCTAAACCTATGCCTATTAGTGAAATTATCGGAGATACACAAGAATGAAAAAACATCTAAGAAAAATTACGAATTTAACTGTAAATGAACTTTTAAACAATGAAATTATTATGCCTTCAACATATTTTGAAAAGTTTAATAAAAATGCAACTACATTAGAAGTTAATTTAGATGATGACTCTTTTAATAAAGAGATGAATAAAATATTAGTAGAAGAGTTCGATACTATTGAAGTATATATGAAATCAATTATGAATAATGCCAATATAATTGGAAATGCTGCAAAGGGTACTAAAAAAGCACTTTTAGAAAAAGATATTGACTCATTAAATGATATTTATAAACAAATGATAAATCTTGAAAAAGAAGTAAAAGACTTGACAAATAAGATATTCATTGATGATTTAACAAATACTTTTAATAGAAAATGGATTTACAATAAATACCTAAATAAAGATGCTTTATTTAAAGAGAATGGTTTATGTGTATTAATAGATGTAAATGATTATAACTATATAGAAGGTGAATATGGAGAGTTACTTGCAAATAACCTTCTTATTTTCATAACAAGATTTTTAAAGAAAAATCTAAAAGAAGAAGACTGCAACTTTAAAATTGCAAGATTCTTTGATAATCAGTTTGTAATTTTCGTAAACAATAAAAATATTGAAATTCTTAAAAACTTGATTTTCAATATTAAAAACTTACTTTCAAATACAAACCTAAAAAGTAATTCAGGACTTTTTATTAAAGCAAACTACGAATATACTATTCAAGCCTATACAAAAGGTCATGACTCAAAGGATATCTTCGAGTCACTATTTAATCAATTAAAAGCTAAATAAAACTCTTTTAGCTTTTCTTGAGCTTCTTTTATCTCAATTGGTTTAAACGTAATTTTACATTTAGGTTTAGCCTGAGCTAATTTAAAACAATCAATACTTAATACAGATCCAATTTTAGGATATCCACCAATAGTTTGTCTATCTTTTAGCAAAATTATTGGTTGTCCATCACTTGGAATTTGAATTGCTCCAAAACTTATACCTTCTGAAATAATTCCATTTATATCACA
>Ga0193960_1000088_pt1 | contig 39249 bp, 31 predicted proteins | sample FB_3_MG_FD_140338 | JGI IMG/M metagenome (GOLD analysis project Ga0193960, IMG submission 140338) | Microbial mat bacterial communities from the Broadkill River, Lewes, Delaware, United States - FB_3_MG | ecosystem: Environmental > Aquatic > Freshwater > River > Microbial mats | place: USA... | reverse complement strand
GGCTGGGAATATGTCTACTTCTCCTTTGTCGTGAGCTTTAATCACATCAGACCAGGTCTCTTTTTTCACTGGTGACATTTTAATATTAAGCTGTTTTGCGATCCATTTCATATACTCTGAAGCAATACCTATATGTTCATTCTGTTGGGATATAGCTTCAAATGGTAACCAATTAGGATCAACACCTAGACGAATTTCTTTATGCTCAGCCAACCAATCTTTTTGTTTTTGTGTACGTTTGAATGACTCAATATAGTCAGTGGAAGCTTTCAGGTAATTGTTTCTTATATTTTCTATTTCTTCAGTTGATAGGGTATTTAGCCCTTTTTGCAATATTGACAAGAGAAGTGGTTCTGTATTTGTAACTCCAAAGGCCATGCCTATTGGCGCTTGTTGGTATATGCCAACTAGTTTAAGTTGGTTAGGAAAATACTTGCTCGTGAAATATTCACCTACAAAATTATTACCTATATAAGCATCAACTTTACCTGTTACTACTAACGTTAATGCTGACAAAGTACTGTCTACAAGTGTAATATTAATTTGTGGAAAATCCCTGATAATAACATCAGTGAGATAATGTCCTTTTTCTAAGACAATGGTTTTATTTAACAAGCTTTGCATATCCGACACTTGTTGATTGCCACGATTAACAAAAATGCCGATTAAAGTTTCCATATAAGGTTGGGTGAAAAGTAATTTTTTTCTCCCTAAATCAGATGGGGTCATAGAAGGCGAAATATGTAACTTACCCGTTTTAAGTTTAGGATAAAGTACACTCCATGAATCTAACACTATATTTGCACTAAGGCCTACACGCTTAAGTACAAGCTGTAGTATTTCCGCGCTAATTCCTTTGTATTGATTTAGTTCAGCTTTATATTCAAAAGGGGGCCAATCAGAAGTGGCTGCGATGTTTATCGACGAATGTGAGACTAGCCATGTCTGTTCTGCTTCGGTAAAATTTATATTGCTTTGAATTTGACTAAAATTAGCATTTTTTTGAGCAAAAGCGGGGACATTAAAAAAACAAAAAGAGTGAGGATAAATTGAAAAGTTAAAAAAGAGAGAGATTGTTTATAATATTTCATCCTTGACCCTTGCCGTGCTTAATAAAAATTAATTGCAAACTGAGTTTGTACTATATTACGTAATAAAAATGACACATTATTTTATCCACACTCCCTCCTCTTTGTTTTAAGTCAGTATTACACATAACAGAAAAATATAAAAACTTTTACAATAGCAACAATAATGGTCGCAATTGTAAATATTGCTCCTAACAAAGAAAAGTAAGATAAGTTAGGGCTAAAGTATTACAATATCAACTTATCGACCACTTAAAAGGCGCCTCGTTAGTGCTATCAACTTTTTTCAAAACAAAACCACTTATTGATGACACAAGTCGTGAATGGATCTTTGACACTTTTTTGTGGTGTATTGAGCAGCTTGACGGAGCTTTTTTTAAACAACATAGCCAGTTAATATTGCCCAACAATAACTTTTATCCTGGTACTTCAACCAGTGTAGAAGAAATGGCAAATACAATTTTTTCAAATACGACTAAATACACGGGCATGACAGCTTGGCCACTCAGACTCGTACCTTCTGAAAGTTTTATCCCAAAATCATTACCACTGTTATCTTTTGAATCAAGCCTTCGAGGTGACAAATGTAAAATTAATTACCATAGTAACTATGAAATAAACAATGAAGGAGCTGTCCCAGCAATTGACATTGTTTTTCATTCGAGCCAACTAAACCAACCTCAAGATTTAATTGCCTATTTAGTGCAACATCAAGCTGGAATATTGGTGAATCAACATGCAGCAATCTCATCTAATATCAGCTCACCTGGGGGAAAAGAAGTTTTAGCACAAACCATAGACTTGGTAGCCTGCTTTATGGGATTTGGTGTTATTTTTGCTAACACTGCCTATCAATTTAAAGGGGGATGTGGCTCATGTAACAACCGAAGCCTTAATCGCCAAGCGGCCTTACCTGAGTTAGAAACCGTATACGCACTCGCCTTGTTTTGCGTTTTGAAAAACAGTGATATGAAGCCAATCAAAAAGGTACTAAAATCTCATTTATATAAAACATTCAAACAAGCACATAAAGAAATCTCATTATATTTACAACAAACCTCGAATAATAAACATTTAAAATTATTCAGTGTAAATATAAACTAGCGCTTCCAAAAAACGTTGATTAAAGCACCAGCCATAATAAAAGTCCCACCGATAATAGTCGTGAGTATTGGCACTTCACTAAAATATACCCAACCAATAATCACTGCAAATACCACTTGCACATAAGAATATGCTGTCGCTTTATTGGCGTCAGCACAATGCAGTGCTTTAGTTAGCCCTACCTGCCCTACTTGGGTAAAGATACCAACAAGAATTAATAAAATAGATGCAGCTATACTTGGTACAACAAAGTCAGTACCTAGCATCAGCATTGAAACAGGAAAAGCAACGATAGGAAAGTAAAATATAATGACCGAACTATCATCAGTTTTAGTCAGCTTTTTAACTATTACATAAGCAACTGCACTACCAAATGCGCCCAAAATACCAGCACCAATGCTTAACCATGGATACTGAACGGTATTTTCTATTACTAACTTAGACTGAGTTAATTGTGAGTGCTCTAAATTAGGTTGAATAATAATAAATAAACCAAATAAACTAATCACAATGCACGCAATGGTTGAGCGCTGAATTGTTTCTTTCAAAAAGAATATTGCCAAAATTGCTGTAAATACAGGGTGTAAATATTGTAAAAAAGTAGCTTCTGCCAATGGTAACGTAGTTACAGCATAGTAAACAAACATCAACGCAAATGAGCCAACCGTGCCACGGGCAATTAACAGCTTTTTATTATTTCCCCATATGGGAATCTTTTTACGTTTAATATCAGCATAACTCATGATAGCAGAAACAATAGCTCTGGCAGCAACAATCTCTAACACAGGAATCCCTAAACCACTAACCTCTTTTACACAAGCGGCCATCAAGGAAAAACCTAGGGCAGAGATGAGCATATACCAAACACTCATTGATACTGAATTTTTTATAGATGAAAACATTTACTGTAGTACTCATGCAGTAAGATAAAATGAATAGTTCATGTTAAACTAGGGCAACCCAATCAGTCAGTATTAACTAAAACCAAGTTGCAATAGCTTATCACGAATCGCTTGATAACGTTGTTGTTCGCAAGAAGCAAACCCGGTTAACTGCCTAACTTTATTACGCCCAAATAATGGCATAGTCAAACCAGCAAAAAATCTACAATAACTTTCAAGCGTTAATGGCGCGTGCGTTTTCCCTTCAAGATGGCGAGACAATACCCCAGCATTGGCAATGAGCATGTCATCACTGGGCCAAGGTACTTGTTGTGAATATTGAAGTTGTGCAATATTGCCACGACAAACACTACAATGCCCACATTGAATTGGCGCATTTATATCATCAAAATAACGGCTTAAGTTATAACTTAAGCACCCATCAAGTTGAAAAAATCGCACTAAGGTAGCAATGCGTTTAATTTCTTTTTCTTCTTTATCAAGAAAATAGTCCGTTAAGTTTTTGGCTAACACAGGATTGTTCAATTCATGGGTATTCACCTTAAATACTTCCGTCATCCCTGATGTTTCTAACACAATCATTTGCTGTTCGTGCAGGTACTCCAAGGCCGCTATGACTCGATTTCGTTCAACAGACTTATCTTGCAATAAGCTATCAAAGTGTAAACTTCCCCATACTTTCTTAAATGCCGTAGCTTCAAAAATAGCAGATAAAAAAGCTTTTCTTTGCTCATTAAAGCCAGCAAGTATTTTCTCAAGCGGTTGTAAAAGTTTTATTTTAAAGTCAGCAAAATAAGCGTACATGGGTTCAATAACGCCCATTAACTCTAATTGTACCAACAAAGTTTTTAACGGAAGTTGTTTAATGTTAGTGGCGTTAGATAATGATATTAACTGTAATTCCCACTTGCTTTCATGTTGGCTTGCTTGGTTTATATGAGTTGTTTGGGTTTCTGCTTTAATAGTATCAATTACATATTCTATGCCGCTCAATTCTGGTGTATCACCATAAACAAAGTTTTCTACTGTATTTAAGCCATCTAAATTCGCTAGCGTAATACAGTGAGAAAGGTTGCCATCGCGCCCTGCTCGACCTATTTCTTGAGAATAATTTTCAATCGATTTAGGTAAATCGTAATGGAACACAAAACGAATATCACTTTTATCAATACCCATACCAAAAGCAATAGTCGCAACAATAACCTGTATATTACCCATCATAAAATCAGTTTGAATTTGACTACGCATATCACTGTTCAAACCCGCATGATAAGCACAAGCGTTAATACCTGCTTGTTGCAAGTAAGTTGCTACTTGCTCAGCACTGTGCTGTAGAGTGACATAAACAATGCCGCACCCCGTTTGCTGTTTTATTTGCTCAACTAAACAAGTATTTTTATTGGCGCTACTCACAGGCAATACGGTTAAATCTAGGTTTTGTCGATAAAAACCCGTTTGCACTATGTGGTGATTATTAATGGCAAATTTTTCTGCCATATCCAATTTTACTTTTTTCGTCGCCGTTGCCGTTAATAGTAAAGTTAATGGAATATTCAACTCATTACGGTAATTAGGAAGTTTCAAATAATCTGGTCTAAAATTATGACCCCATTCTGAAATACAATGTGCCTCATCAACCACTAACATAGAAACAGGCACAGATTGAATAAATTGCCTGAAGCGCTCATTTTTAAAACGCTCTACCGACACCATCAATATTTTAATTTCACCATGTCGCACAGCAGTCATCACTTCTTGTACTTCATTTCCCTTTAAAGTGGAATCTATACTCGCTGCCGCAATTCCTTTGCTTGCCAAAAAAGCTAATTGATCTTTGATCAAGGCGAGTAACGGTGAGACAACCAAAGTTAAGTGCGGTAAATGTAAAGCTGTTAATTGATAGCATAGTGATTTACCAGAGCCTGTAGGGAAAATTGATAAAGTTGAATGTCCCGCAAGTAATTGTTTAATGGTTTGTTGTTGTCCATCCCTGAATTGATCAAATCCAAAAATCGCGTTAAGTGATTGAGAAGGATTTGCTTTAATTCCGTTCATATTTTATTCCTATGACATTATTCCCATTAGTACATGTTATTGTATCTTAACTATTCCAAAATGAACCTTTCAAAAATAAAATTTTCAAAGTAAACCGCTCATCACTCAATATTAAGTTCATTATTCAATGTATTAAAAAACGTTTTTATTGCCTTGATTTCACTGAGAGTTAATCTTATTCCCAATTGATGCCACCCAGTATCTTCAATTGCTTGATCAATGGTTGTTGCAGCACCATCGTGAAAATAAGGTGCTGTGTTTAATACATTGCGTAATGAAGGCACTTTAAAAAAATAACTATCCGCAATATTACCTGTAGCTTGAGCACGTCCCTTGTCAATTTTATTAGGGTATGGGTGAACTATTCCCATCTTCATAAAAAGCTGCCCCCCTAATGCAGAGCCATTATGACAAGCTACACACCCCTTTGATATAAAAGTAATTAAACCCATTTTTTCTTCATTATTAATAGCATTAAGATCGCCTTGCAAATATTTATCAAAACGATCATCACTAAGTAACGTACGCTGGAAAGAGGCCAGTGCATTTGAAATATTGTCGATATTTATTGGTGAGGCATGCCTAGGAAAAGCATGTTGAAAGTCGCTTAAATAACCGATACTTTTCAGGCGAATAATTACTTCATCTTCTGAGGTCATCGCCATTTCATTTGGATTAAAAATAGGAAAGCTTGCTTGCTCTTCCAGTGTTTTTGCTCGGCCATCCCAAAATTGTGCTACATGCAGGGCTGTATTCCAAGTAGAAGGCGCATTGCGTGTACCTTTATTGCCTAAAGCACCCACTGACTGGGATAAATGGTCAACACCAGGTGCACCATTAATAATATTATGGCAACTATTGCATGATTGAGTCTGATTAATTGATAAAGCAACTTCAAAATACAGACGTTGACCCAGTTTTATTCTTTCAGGTGTGTCAATTTCATGCTTGAGAAGCGACTTAGGTAAAGGAGAAAAATAACTGAGTGTGGTTTCATGCAGTGATTGTTGCGCATTGGCTTGGCAAAGCCCATTAACAAATAACAATAACGTAATCGCAATAAAATATAATTTAGTCATTATGGTTAGGTTATCAAGTAATAAATAAGCTAGCACCCCATTAATGAGGTGCTAGTGAATATAGTGAAGCAAAATTTTGCTTAGTTCTGCTTAATTTAAATCAAAACGATCTAACTGCATCACTTTAACCCACGCCTTAACAAAGTCGTTAACAAACTTTTTATCGGCATCATCCGATGCATATACTTCTGCAATAGCTCGTAATTCAGAGCTAGAGCCAAAGATAAGATCTACAGGTGTTGCCTGCCATTTTAACTTACCTGACGTACGGTCATGACCTTGATAAATTCCTGGAGTCGCAGCATCTTTTGTCCACACCGTAGACATATCTAATAAATTAACAAAGAAGTCATTAGTTAATACACCTGGTTTTTGCGTGAATACACCATAGGAAGAACCATCAAAATTGGCATTTAGTGAACGCATACCACCAATAAGTACGGTCATTTCAGGTACATTTAATCCCAGTGTATTTGCTTTATCTATTAACATCTCTGCAGGTGACATATAGCTTTCATCCGAATAATAATTACGGAATCCATCAGCCTTAGGTTTCAGGTAGTTAAATGACTGAACATTGGTTTGTGCTTGACTAGCATCTGCACGACCTGGAATAAACGGCACCTCAATGGTTTTACCTGCTTTTTTAGCTGCATTTTCAATTGCGGCTGCACCACCTAATACAATTAAATCAGCTAGTGATACCTGTTTTTTAGAAGACTTTTTATTGAACTTCTCTTGAATTGTACCTAATTTAGCTAACACCTTATTTAACGCTTTCGGGTTATTAACCTCCCAGCTATTTTGCGGCTCAAGTCGAATACGAGCACCATTGGCTCCGCCACGCATATCCGTAACACGATGACTTGCAGCAGCTGCCCAAGCAGTTCTTACTAGTTCAGAATTAGTTAAACCTGAATCAAGAATTTGTTCCTTCAGTGTTTTAATATCCTTGCTAGTAATAGTTTTGTAGTTAACCGTTGGTATAGGATCTTGCCATGACAACACTTCACTTGGTACTTCACTACCAACATATCTAGCGCGAGGCCCCATGTCGCGGTGAGTTAATTTAAACCAAGCTTTACCAAAGGCTTTATCAAACTCCGTTGGATCGGCTCTAAAGCGTTCAACTATTTTTCTAAAACTAGGATCTTCTTTTAATGCAATGTCGGTTGTAAACATTATAGGTGCATGGCGCTTATTAGGTATATGCGCATCGGGTACTAAATTTTCAGCCGCTTTATTGTCTGGTATCCACTGTTTTGCTCCAGCTGGACTTTTAGTAAGTATCCAATTAAAGTTCATTAAATTATCAAGGTAGTTTGATGACCATTGCGTAGGTGTTACTGTCCATGCGCCTTCTAAGCCACTGGTTGTAGTGTCTGCACCAACACCTGTACCACATTTATTTTTCCACCCTAAGCCTTGTGCTTCAACCTCAGTTGCCGCTGGCTCTGCACCTACACACTCATTTGGTTTTTTTGCTCCATGAGCTTTACCTAAGGTGTGACCACCTGCAATTAGCGCAACAATTTCTTCATCATTCATGGCCATGCGCCCAAATGACATTCTAATATCATCAGCAGCCAATAGTGGGTCTGGTTTACCGTGAGGACCTTCAGGGTTAACATAAATTAAGCCCATTTCTACGGCAGCAAGAGGGCCTTTTAATTTACCCTTTTTATCTCTACGCTCATCGGTAAGCATATTGGTTTCAGGACCCCAATACACTAAATCAGGTTCCCAATCATCGCTTCTACCACCGGCAAAGCCAAACGTTTTAAAGCCCATTGATTCTAAGGCAACATTGCCAGAAAGTACCATTAAATCAGCCCAAGATATTTTACGACCATATTTCTGCTTAACAGGCCACAATAAGCGTCTCGCTTTATCTAAATTGGCATTGTCTGGCCAACTATTAAGTGGATCAAAGCGTTGTTGTCCTCCGGATGCACCACCACGGCCATCATGAACACGATAAACACCCGCACTGTGCCAAGCCATTCTGATCATCAAAGGGCCATAATGACCCCAATCGGCAGGCCACCATGTTTTAGAGTCTGTCAGTGTTGTTTGAATATCTTTTTTTAGCTGATTTATATCAAGACTTGCGAATTCCTTTGCATAATTGTATTGCTCACCATAAGGGTTAGATTCAATGCTATGCTGACGCAAAGGACTTAAGCTTAGTTGCTCAGGCCACCAAAATTGATTTGTTTTAATATTGCTTTCTGCTGATGCCGTTGCCGGCATAGTTAAAGTAAATAACGCCACTGAAATTGCAGCTGCGATAGGGAGTGTTTTTGTAAACATTATTTATTCCTCTCTTTTATGTAATTATTTATAAATAAATTCACACAAAGCTTAAGAGGTTTAATGTTTTTTTTAAAATTGATTAAATGAAAGATAATGTTTAGTTTTTTAGATGGTAGAGGTCAGAATTGAAAAATAAAGCCCAGTAAACCATAACCGTCGCCTGGAGATGACTTTGTGATTTTATTACTATAAAAGCAGGTGGTTACTCTAATTAAGCCCCACCAATTAATCTAGATGTTTTTTCAGCCGCAACCACTGAAATTTCAACTAATAATGCCTCGCGAGCCATTTTAGCGGCAACACAAGCACGTGCAGGTGCATAGCCTTCAGGCACCCATGCATCCCATACGGCATTCATTTCATCAAAATAGCTCATATCCTTAACATAAATAGTGGCAGATAAAATGTGCTCTCTGTCACTACCAGCTTGAAGTAATAACTCATCCACCTTAGCTAACATAGTTTGTGTTTGCTCAGTAATATCTTTAGTAGCGTCTGCGGCGACTTGACCACACAAATAAATAGTACCGTTATGCTTAACAATACGACTCATGCGCTGTTTGGTTTCTAACCTTTCAATTGACACGAATTATTTCTCCAACATATCAATAAATTTTTGGGATTGTTCTATGGCCGCATTCATGTCTTTAATTAACACGGCAACGTCTTTTTTGATTGAAATCATCTCACCTTGCAATGATCCAACCGCTTTTGCATTCAGGTTATGTTTTAAGAAAAGGCTATTATCTTTTAGTGCAGACAGTACAGGCGCCATTTTACTTTCGGCTTTATGCATCGAATTAATTAATGAACGATAACGACGCTGTGTTTCTTTTAATTTGCTTGCACTTTGTCTTCTAAGGTTCGCACTAGAAATTTGCTCTATTTCTTCTTGCCATTCGTCAAATAATGCCTCTGAAACATCTTCTATTTTTTCAATACGCGAGCTAACAAGCTCCGCTGCTTTTTTAGAATCTTCATATTGTTCTTGAATAACATTGTATTGTTCTTCAAGTTCACCGCCGTCAAAATTAATTAAAGCGGTCATTTGTTCTAATGCCGATTTAAACTGTTCTTGTGCTTCTTGCTGAGACTCCTTTGCCTCAACAACACGGTCAACCATAATATCGCGTTTGTGAATACCTACCTTTTCCATAGCAGAATAATAGGCACTAGAGCACGATGCCAAGGCAATAATACTCATAGCAATATATATTTTTTGGGTAAAATTAAACATAAACTTCCTCGGTGATCTTTGTTAGTTAATATGGAGATAGCTAACCATAGTGTTAATGGTATATTGAATAGGCGGATTGGGCAAAATTTTATCTTCCTTATAAAAGCCAATAAAAACCCCAAGGTTTTGCAACATTGGGGTAGCGAACTAATAAAAGGTAAAATAGCTCTATTTGCAAACACTGCATTTAACTAAGAAGAATGCACCAAATTGGCAAATAACCAATAACTACATGCTAAGCTGAAATGAGTTACAACAAAAGAGTGCTATTTTATTCCCATTCAATAGTGGCAGGTGGCTTGCCTGATATGTCATAAACCACGCGAGAAATACCATCGATTTCATTGATAATTCTATTAGATACTAGCCCTAAGAAATCATAGGGTAAATGTGACCAACGTGCGGTCATAAAGTCAATAGTTTCAACACAGCGTAAGCTAACTACCCAATCATATTTACGCGCATCGCCCATTACACCAACTGAGCGTACAGGTAAAAATACGGTAAATGCTTGGCTTACTTTGCTGTATAAATCATGCTTATGTAATTCTTCTATAAAGATTGCATCGGCACGGCGTAATAAATCAGCGTATTCTTTTTTAACTTCACCTAAAATACGAACACCTAAACCTGGTCCTGGGAACGGGTGGCGATATAGCATGTCATAAGGTAAACCTAGCTCTAAGCCAATTTTGCGTACTTCATCTTTAAATAATTCGCGTAATGGTTCAACTAAACCTAGTTTCATGTAATCAGGTAAACCCCCTACGTTATGATGCGATTTAATAACGTGCGCTTTACCTGTTGCAGAAGCTGCCGATTCAATCACGTCAGGATAGATAGTACCTTGCGCAAGCCACTTTGCATTCTCAAGTTTGTTTGATTCCTCTTCAAAAACATCAATAAAGACATTGCCAATTATTTTACGTTTTTTCTCAGGATCACTTTCACCAGCCAGACGATCTAAGAATCTATCCTCTGCATCAATCTTAATAATGTTTAAGCCAAAATGATCGCCAAACATATCCATGACTTGTTGGCCTTCATTTAGCCTAAGTAAGCCGTTATCAACAAAAACACAGGTGAGTTGCTTGCCAATAGCACGATGTAAAAGCATGGCAACAACTGATGAATCAACCCCACCTGAAAGACCTAAAATAACTTCGTCATCACCCACCTGCTCTTTCATCTTAGCAATAGCATCTTCAATAATTGAAGCCGATGTCCACAATTTTTCACACTGACAGATATCTACAACAAAATGTTCCAATATACGCATACCTTGTTTGGTATGGGTGACTTCAGGATGAAATTGAACACCATAGAATTGCTTGTCTTCATTTGCCATAGCAGCAAATGCACAACTGTCGGTTTTAGCTAAAGTTACAAAACCATCAGGAATAGCAGAAACTTTATCACCGTGACTCATCCATACATCTAGCAACGCATTGCCATTAGTGCTGACTTTGTCTTCAATAGCATTAAACAAGGCTGACTTAGCAACAACTTCAACTGCTGCATAACCAAATTCTTTATGGTCGCTACTTTGTACACTACCACCAAGCTGTTCAGCCATCGTTTGCATACCATAACAAATACCTAACACAGGTACATTGGCGGTAAACACATACTCAGGCGCACGAGGAGAATTTGCTTCTGTTACGGATTCAGGACCGCCCGCAAGAATAATTCCAGTAGGGTTAAACGCTTCAATTTGTGCTTCGGTAACATCCCATGACCAAAGTTCACAATAAACGCCAATTTCACGTACACGACGCGCAATAAGCTGCGTATATTGTGAGCCAAAATCTAAAATCAGTATGCGGTGATCATGAATGTCTTTACTCATGTTTGTTTTCCTACTTAATTACCTAAAAAGGTTCATTTAAAGGTATAGTTATAAATAACAACACCCTGATATTAAAACTAATTCAGGGTGTTCGAATCTTTCGATTTATTGATAAGCAATTAAGAATGTTTTAGTTCAAAGCTAGTTAGCGTTAGAGCAAAGAAGAAGCATGGAGTTGACGCTAGTCAATGAGTACTTCTGATGCAGCTATTACGCTAAATAGCACAGAAATGAAATATTCGACTAACCCATTCTATAATTTGGTGCTTCTTTGGTGATGGTCACATCATGTACATGCGACTCACCCATACCTGCTGAGGTTATTTTCATAAATTCAGGCTTAGTACGCATCACTTCAATGTTTTCGCTCCCCGTTAACCCCATAGATGAACGTAAACCACCCATTTGTTGATGGATAATAGCTGCAACAGGCCCTTTATATGCCACACGGCCTTCAATACCTTCAGGGACGAGTTTATCAGCTTCATCATCATTTTTTTGGAAATAACGATCGCTTGAGCCTTCTTTTTGGCTCATAGCTCCTAAAGAGCCCATTCCACGATAAGATTTATAGTAACGACCTTGATAGAGCTCAACTTCACCTGGCGATTCTTCTGTACCAGCCAACATGCTACCCACCATGACACAGTGCGCGCCAGCAACTAGGGCTTTAGCAATATCACCTGAGAAACGAATACCACCATCTGCAATCACTGGAATGTCAGTACCTTTTAATGCCTCTACTGCATTTGAAATAGCCGTTAATTGCGGCACACCGACACCTGTAACAATACGTGTTGTACAAATTGAACCAGGGCCAATACCTACTTTAACAGCATCAACACCTGCATCTGCTAAGGCTTTTGCGCCAGCACCAGTGGCAACATTACCCGCAACTATTTGTAAATCAGGGTACTTATCTCGGGTTTCTTTTACACGATCTAATACCCCTTGAGAGTGACCATGTGAGGTATCAATTAATAACACATCAACACCAGCCGCGACTAAGGCATCTATACGTTCGTCTGTACCTGCACCAACGCCTACCGCAGCACCAACACGCAAACGACCAAGTTCATCTTTGCACGCATTAGGTTTACTTTCTGCTTTTTGATAATCTTTCGCTGTAATTAAACCAACCAGTTTAAATGCATCGTCTACTACCAATATTTTCTCAATACGATTTTCATGCATTAATCCTAAAATTTCTTCACGAGCTGCGCCTGACTTTACCGTGATAAGATTTTCTTTTGTAGTCATCAACACTGAGGCAGGTTTTGTTAAGTCAGTTTCAAAACGTAAATCTCGCCCAGTAATAATACCAACTAAATTATTATTATCATCAACAACAGGAAAGCCTGAAAAACCTAGCTTGTCAGCTCTGTGCATAATAGTTTCAATTGTGTCAGATGCTTTTACCGTTTTAGGATTCGATACAATACCGCTTTCATACTTTTTAACTTGTTTAACGTTGAATGCTTGCTCAGAGATGGTCATATTTTTATGAATAAATCCTAATCCACCTTCTTGCGCTAATGTTATAGCTAAGCGCGCTTCTGTTACTGTATCCATAGACGCAGAAACAAGCGGTACATTTAAATTAATCTTTCGGGTTAAACGGGTTTGTAGATTAGCAGTATGGGGCAGTACCTTAGAATGAGCAGGCACTAGTAGAACATCATCAAAAGTTAATGCTTCTTGGGCAATTCGTAACATCGCAATATCACCAGAGTTGAGGAGAAAGTGGATACCAAAAACTTAAAAGTTGGTATCGAATATTGCGGCAGAATTTTAACCGTTTTCTTTAGTTAGGTAAACATAAATTTAGTTTAAAGCACTAATAATTTCAGTCACGAGTGCAAAAAAATGTCCTAAATATTTATCATCGCGATATACTGTCTCTCAAATCCTTTTTTTACTTATTCATTAAAGCTCTTTATGACGACACAACATATTCTTCAAGTAAGTGAACTCACTCGAAAAGTTCGTTTTATTTTAGAAAGTGAGCTAAATACTGTGTGGTTAACAGGTGAAATATCAAATTTTGTTGCCGCAAGCTCTGGACATTGGTATTTGTCATTAAAAGATAACAAGTCACAAGTACGCTGCGCAATGTTTAAAGGTAACAATCAAAAAACACTTATTTCTCCACGAAATGGGCAACAAGTGTTAGTTCGAGCCAGAGTTTCTTTGTATGAACCTAGAGGTGATTTTCAACTTATTATTGAGCAAATGGATGACGCAGGCGAAGGGTTATTGCGCCAACAATACGAAAAATTAAAAAATAAACTTAACGCACTTGGGATATTTTCTCCTGCTCATAAAAAAACTATACCATCGCATATTCAAACGGTTGGAGTAGTTACCTCTCCAACTGGCGCGGCAGTGAAAGACATTTTAACGGTTATGAATCGCCGAAATCCTACTATACGCGTAATCATTTACCCTGCTTTAGTACAGGGGGAATACGCTAGTAACGATATATGCCATGCCATTGCCTTAGCGAATAGCCGCAACGAGTGCGATGTACTCATTGTAGGCCGAGGTGGTGGCTCGTTGGAAGATCTTTGGTCATTCAATGAAGAGTGTGTTGTACATGCTATTTATGATTCTGTCATCCCTGTGATCAGTGCCGTTGGCCATGAAGTTGATACAACATTAAGCGATTATGTTGCCGACTTACGCGCAGCAACCCCTTCAGCAGCAGCTGAACTAGTGTCAAGTGACCGAGATGAACTACTGCAAAAAGTCATTCTGCTTTCTCAACGTTTAAATAACGCTATAAATAGAAAAAATACAAATTTAAATCAGCAGCTTAGCTATTTTCAGCATAGGTTAGCGCAAGTTCATCCTGAGCAACAATTACGTAGTCATCAACAAAAATCTGATGAGCTCAACCAGCGCTTGAAACAAGCAATTGCGCGAACCATAACACAAGCGCAATATCAACCAGAGCAACTTCAACAACGATTATTACGCGTATCTCCCAGTAAAAAGATCAGTATGCAACAAATTCATATACAACAATTAACACAAAGATTAATTAATGCTAAACAAAATAGTTTACTGCATAAAAGTGATTTATTTGTACATTTAATAGAACAATTAAATTTGGTAAGTCCATTAGCTACTATTGCTAGGGGGTATGGAGTTATTCGTGACGCCGATAATAAAGTGATAAATTCGTGCAGCCAAGTAGCAACTAACAACGAAATAAGTGTTCAAGTTGCTGACGGTTCATTCAAAGCAACGGTTATCTAGTAAATCATACTATTCTTTTGCTGTAATGGTGCTTAACAGCAATTGACTTACTTGCTCGTTGCTTTCTGCATCAAACATTACACCAAAAGACAAGCCATCATTTTGCTGTTTTAAATTACAAACCGAGCCAATTAATTTTAAATTATCACCGCCTTGTTCATCTTCCACCACAATTTCAAGAGATTTTTTTTCAGACAGCACCAATTTCTCACCATTAACAATATTCAACTGACAACCATTAATTGAAAGATTAGTTATCGTTGTTTGCCAATAGTTCTCATCTACTTTTACTTTCGCATTAATATCGGTTTCTATGCGGATGGATGCTCGCAAGTTTTGTAAACCAACAGTACGAGGGAAATCTAATACCAAAATACGCGATGGCATTTGTAACGTTTGCTTAATAGTACTAACAAAAGCAACAACAGCTCCTTCATGCCCTTCAATCAATCCACGAACGGTAATCGTAGTACCTTGAACTAAATGCTGAGAAAACTTACCTAGCTTACCAGAATCAGGAAATTGAATTAATATATATTTCTTAGGAAGATAGCCTATAAATGTGGTTCTAAATTTACCACGTTGCCCTGCAGGCGTTGCAATATCAATAGTGACCAATGAACCTGCATGCAATAATGCTAAATTACGGTCTAAGCGTGTAACCGTATCAATATCCGTTGGTTTTACAGGCATAGGTGTACTTCCCTTAAGGTATATCAAATAACACTAGCCAAATGAGGGGGTAAAAGCAATCATTTTCAATGATGGATCAACTACGAGTAGCAAGAAAAGCACTGAGTCGTGAAAGAAGAATAAGACTTCAAAAACTCATCTGCAACTCGTCTTTTACTCAACACTCGTAATAAGGTTATTTATTATCTTTATTATAACCTTGCGTTGCTCTCGCCATTTTCTTTTGCTCGGTAAAAGTAAGCTTTTTCTTGCCCGCAAATGGGTTAGATGTTTCTCTAAATTCTATGCGAATCGGCGTACCCATTATCTTCAATGATTTACGGTAATAATTCATTAAATAACGTTTATATGAACTAGGTAATTTTTTCGCTAAATTGCCATGTATTACAATAATAGGGGGATTATAGCCGCCAGCATGTGCATATTTCAGCTTAATACGACGCCCTTGATGCATAGGTGGTTGGTGATCAAATACCGCCATATCTAATATTTTAGTCACCATCGCAGTAGAAATTCGCTTAGTTGCACTAATAAAGGCTTCTTCAACCGACTCATATAAATGGCCTACGCCTGTACCATGCAATGCTGATATAAAATGGATTTTAGCAAAATCAATAAAACCTAAACGTCGGTCTAATTCTGTTTTTATACGGTCTTTAACATGATCATCCAACCCATCCCATTTATTAACCGCTAACACTAGCGATCGACCCGATTCAAGAATAAAACCTAATAAGCTTAAATCTTGATCCGTAATGCCTTCACGAGCGTCAATAATCAATAAACATACATTGGAGTCTTCAATAGCACGCAAAGTTTTAATCACAGAGAATTTTTCTACAACATCCGTAACATTTTTACGGCGACGAATACCTGCAGTATCAATTAAGGTATAAGAACGGCCATCGTGCTCCATCGGAATATAAACACTATCGCGAGTAGTTCCTGGAGCATCAAATACCACAACACGTTCTTCACCCAATATACGATTAGTAAGTGTTGACTTACCTACATTTGGTTTACCAATAATGGCAAGTTTTATCGTATCATTTTCTTTAGGTGCTTCTGCTACTTGCTTTGCTAACTCCGCCTCTGATAGCTCAATATCAAGTTCATCATTAGTATAGCCATCAAACTCATCATTAAGGGAGCCTGCATTATCACCTTCAGTTTTAGGTTGACCTAACGCTTCAATGTGCGGTGTTAAGGCTAATGTTAGTAGCTGTGTAACACCACGACCATGAGCAGCAGCGATTTGGTGGACTTCTTCTCCCAAGCTTAAAGCATAAAACTCTGCCACGGCAGAGTCAGCATCAATTCCGTCGACTTTATTGGCAACTAAAAATATTTTTTTATCTTGTTTTCGCAAATAATCAGCAATGCCAAAATCGGCCGACGTTAAGCCATCTCTCGCATCCACTAAAAAAAGTACCGCATCGGCCTCTGCAACAGCCATCAATGACTGTTCTGCCATCAATGCATCTATACCTTCTTCATCACCATGTATTCCGCCCGTATCAATAACAATAAAGGGGTGCTCTTCAACTTCCGCCTTACCATATTGACGATCACGAGTTAAACCTGGGTAATCTGCAACTAAGGCATTTCTAGAGCGCGTTAAGCGATTAAATAGTGTTGATTTACCAACATTTGGACGCCCAACAAGGGCAACAACAGGAAGCATGAAAACCTCAAAATTCTATAGTAAACGATGGATTAATTTGTAAAGCTAAACAGTACAAAAATCAAAAGTACAAAAACAAGTAACGGCTCCACATGCTATTGCATTGGAGCCGTATATAATTCTAGTATAAAAACTAGTTAGCGGTGAGCTTATTGCTCCACTTTTAAAACTTTAGGTGTTGCAATTGCTTGCAAATCACCATCACGTGATTGACTATATATAATATTATCAACCACTGTTGGCGTAGCGTGAATGCCGCTGCTATCAACTTCGTGACGAGCAACAATCTCACCCGTTTCTTGGTCTAACCAATGCAAATAACCTTCAAAATCACCTACAACCACATAACCATCAATAATAGCTGGGCCCGTTACACCACGATTAGCAAGCTCTAGGTTACTCCAACGTTCAATGCCGTTAAGTCGATCAATGGCATAAACATGACCACGCACATTCGTTAAGAATATAGTATTACGGTAAATTGAAATTTGACGGTAGGAAGAATATTGACGTTTCCACAGAATACGGCCACTTTTAAGCTCAATGGCAACTAAATTTCCTCGCGATGAAACAGCATAAACTTTATCACCAAAAACGACAGGAGCGGAATCTACATCAATAACACGTTCAAGCTCTGTTGAGCCTGTAGGCTCGCCCACTTCAGTTGACCAACCTTGTTGACCACTATCTAATAAATAGACGTTCACGCCACCTTTGCCAGTACCTACTAACACACCACCTGATGCTAATACAGGTGCACTAATACCCCGTAACGTTAGTGCTGGTACATCTTGCTCTATTTTCCATAACTCTTTACCGTCATCAACATCCATGGCTTTCATTACACCAGAAGCTGAATTGACAACAACAATACCAGAATCGATCGCAGGGGTATTGATCACTTCCCCTTTAATGTTCGCTTGCCAAGATAATTTGCCATTTTCTGCGTCTAACGCAAAAATTTTGCCGTTTTCACTACCTATAAATATTTTATTTAACCCTGCAGCTGGGCCACCAGAAAGTAAAGCTGGAATACGGCTATCCCAAAAACTACGTTCATTTTTAACATCGCTTAAATCTGTTTCCCAAAGCGTTTTCCCTGTTTTTAAATCAAAAGCAATAACATCACCCGCACGATTGGCGCTATAAACTTTGTTATAAGCAACAATAGGTTTTAAACGTGAAAAATAGTCATCAATACCATCACCAACACTTTCTTCCCATAAAACGTCTGGTTCAAATTTTGGTTCAAGCTCTGTCAGTTCTGCAGGTAATTCACTGATATCTTCATCATCAGTTGAAGAACATGCATGTAAAAAAAACGAAAATAAAAGTACAGAAAATACTTTAACATATTGACGAAGCAAACCACTGCCTATTTGTTTTTTAGAAAAAAGCATTAAACAACCTTATGTTACTTAGTAACTGGAATAGCAGCAGTTATATTAACAGCTGTAGCCAAATCATCTAACTTCATTTGTAAATTTGGACTACTGGCTAAACCGTCAGCATCAATAGCAGCTTGATAAGCATTACGCGCCAATTCTTTTTTACCTTGCAATAAATAGGTATCACCTTTTATTTCTTCAATCGCTGCACGAAAAGATTCAGGTAAGGGCTGAGCCAATGTTGATAATGCTTGCTCATATTGTTCTTGCTGAATTTGTACTCGTGCTAAACGTAAGCTAGCAATAGCCTTAATACCATCACTTGGGGCACTGTTAATTGCTACCGTCAACTGGGCTTGTGCATTTTCCCAATCTTTGTCAGTTGCAAACTCTTTTGCTAAAGCTAGTGCAGTAAGAGATTCATAACTTGTGCCTGCATTTTCACTAATAAATTTTTCAGCATTTTGAGCAAATGTGGCTTTATCATTAACACTTGCCTCTAATAATGTTTGATAACTATCTGAAACCGCAAGTTCCTCTTCAAGCTTACTGTCCTTATAGACATTAAAACCAATAAAACCGGCAAAACCCAGCGCAATACCTGCAATGATCATATTGCCATTTTCGGCCCAATAGCCTTTAATTGCTTCTACTTGCTGCTCTTCTGTTTGATAAATTTCCACTACATCACCTTGACTAAAAACTTTTACATTAAATTACTTAATAAACTTGGCATTTTTTCAAATGCCACACTTTGTTGTTCTTGTTGTTCGCGCAAATATTTTACCATAACACTTTGCTCAGCAATTTCATCATCACCTATTATTAACGCGACTTGAGCGCCCGACTTATCGGCACGCTTTAATTGTTTTTTCATGTTGCCACCACCACAATGGCATTGTAAACGAATATTAGGTACTTGATCGCGCCATTGTTCTGCTAATTGATTCACTTTAATTTGAGCGTCATCACCTAAAATAACGACATACGCATCAACTTGTGAACGAACATTGGCAACCGCTTGGCTATTGCTTAACATCAAGACCAAGCGTTCAATACCTAAAGCAAAACCAAAACCTGGGGTTGCTTTACCGCCCAGTTGTTCAACTAAACCATCGTAACGACCGCCAGCACAAATAGTACCTTGTGCACCAAGACTACTCGTAACCCACTCAAACACGGTGCGATTATAATAATCTAAGCCGCGAACTAATCGTTCATTTAATACATAGTTAATGCCTGCAGCATCTAAACGTGCACACAAGCTATCAAAATGTTGCTGTGTTTCTTCACCAAAATAATCTGACAATTTAGGCGCACCTGTTAACACTTCTTGCACTTGTGGATTTTTACTGTCTAACACCCGTAACGGATTAGTATGCATTCGACGTTTAGAATCATCGTCTAATAAAGCTTCACGCTCAGTTAAAAAACTAACTAATGCTTCTCTGTAATTAGCTCTTTCATCGTTACTACCTAATGAATTCAACTCTAGTGTGACAAATTCATTGATACCAAGTTCCCGCCATAAGCGAGAAGTCAGTAAAATAATTTCCGCATCAATGTCAGGTGTCGCAATACCAAAGGCCTCAAGGCCAAATTGGTGAAATTGACGATAGCGCCCTTTTTGTGGTCTTTCATGACGAAACATAGGCCCCATATACCAAAGGCGCTGCTCTTGGTTATATAAAAGTCCGTGTTGAATACCTGCACGCACACAGCTTGCCGTTCCTTCTGGACGTAATGTTAAACTGTCACCATTTAAATCATCAAAGGTATACATTTCTTTTTCCACAATATCAGTGACTTCACCAATAGAGCGTTTAAATAATGCTGTTGATTCTACGATTGGCATACGAATTTCTGCAAAACCGTAGTTGCTCGCCACACGTCGCAATACTGATTCTACCATTTGCCAGATATTCGTTTCGCTTGGCAAGCAATCATTCATTCCACGAATTGCTTGTAGCGCTTTATTTTTAGCCACGTTTTCTATCTCTCTTTTTAGTTCTATTCTATTAAAATTCATTGATTTTATGCTGCGCGCATTATACCGAATATCAATTGATTCTCAAACGAGAGAATTAATCGATTGATTTAAAATCAATTTTATTACTTTGTGCTAAACGCACTTCTATGGCTTGTGCTTTTGCTCGAATTCGTTGTTCAAGTTGGTCAACTAAATCGGTATTATCGAAACGTTCTTTTTGTCGAATACCATCTAAATAAAAGCCACTTTTTTTATTGCTACCTGTTAGGCCTAAGTCAGACACCATCGCTTCACCAGGCCCATTGACTATACAACCAATAATAGAAACATCCATAGGAGTCATAATGTCTTCAATACGTTGTTCTAACGCATTAACGGTGGCAACCACATCAAACTCTTGACGAGAACAGCTAGGACAAGCAATTAAATTAATGCCTCGACTGCGCAGTTTTAATGATTTTAAAATATCAAAGCCAACCTTAATTTCTTCCACGGGGTCAGCCGCTAAGGAAATACGTAAGGTATCACCAATGCCTTGCGCTAATAATAAACCTAAGCCAACTGAAGATTTTACTGACCCCGAACGCAACCCACCAGCCTCAGTAATACCAAGATGTAGTGGATTATCTATTTGCTTGGCTAATAACTTATATGATTCTACAGCAAGAAAAACATCGGAAGCTTTTACACTGACTTTAAACTGATTAAAATTGAGCCTATCTAGAATATCCACATGGCGCATCGCCGATTCAAGCAAAGCTTGAGGCGTAGGCTCTGTATATTTTTCTTGTATGTCCTTTTCTAAGGAGCCACCATTAACACCAATGCGTATTGGAATGTTTTTATCTCGAGCGCATTCCACTACACTACGAACGCGATCTTCTCGTCCGATATTACCTGGATTAATTCGCAAGCAATCCACTCCGTATTCGGCAACTTTTAACGCAATACGATAATCAAAATGAATGTCAGCTACAAGTGGCACATTCACTTGCTTTTTTATCTCTCTAAATGCTTCTGCAGCATTCATCGTTGGTACACTAACACGCACAATATCTGCTCCAACCGCTTCAAGCGATTTAATTTGTGCGACGGTAGCTGCTACATCAGTCGTTTCAGTATTCGTCATTGATTGCACTGTAATAGGTGCATCGCCACCAACAGGCACATTACCCACCATAATTTGGCGAGATTTTCGGCGAATAATTGGAGATTCTTTAAACATAATTTTTCTTACAGGTTTCTTTATGAATAGTTTATAAATTTAACGGTAAAGTGAACTTAGCAATATTTCCCTTACTGAACATAGACATATCTACAGGTTCACCATCAAATACTATGCTTGCTAATTCAGGCTTTCCGAGCGTGATTTTTAATGGTGCCGCACCGCTAATGGTCATAACATAACCCGATTTTTTTACTCCCCATGCAATGCGCTCTCCTGTAGCATCGAAAATATTAACCCAACAATCACCTGAAAAAGTAAAAACTGCGGTGCTAACATTAGCAATAGGTTGTTGATCTTCGTTAGAAAGCGTATTGGTAATTTCTTCTTCAAGTATCTCTGCAAGTGGTTCAACTGCTGTTAAATTACCATTGTTTTGGCTTGCCTGTTCCGGACTTGTTAATGGTTCTATTTGTTCTGACGCTGCCTGTTCTTTTATTATTTCTGTACTTAGTAAATTATTATCAGGAGATAACTCTTCAGACTTATTTTCTTCATTTTCTACACTTACTGAAGGTGTAGATAATACGGGAGTTGTGAGTTCACTTGAGATTTTTTCATCAACAGATTGTTTAGGTTCTTGCTGCCACCACAGTACCATCAAACCACACAAAATGGCGACTATAAAATAGCTAAACCACATTAATCGGCTATGTTCAGCTTGTTTCTCTGTTAAATTAGAGAAACTTTGCATTTCGCTACGTTGAACTTCTGCTACACCAAGCATGTCATAAGCGTTCAGTACTTCCTTAGCATCAACATTAACTAGTTTTGCATAACTGCATAAATAACCACGATTATAAGTTGCGGGTAATTTCTGATTAAACAAGTCTTGTTCAATATTTTCCACTAAGCTTGTTTTAAACTTTAATTTTTTGGCAACATCCTCAGTGGTAAGCGATAGGTTTTTTCTCGCTTCACTCAACATTTGGCCTGGGCCAACTATCTCTATGTCTTCACTTAGCTCATCAGATTGTTTATCTTCACGAGACGATATTATTGATTTATTATTCATTTACTGATTTACCAATTTAGGGTTTTCTAAAAAAATTATATCTTTAATATGAAGATTTTTATTTTTAGCAATTTTGTTCCATCGACGTAATGCATTTATTTTTACATTATATTTCACCGAAATGCTATACAAAGTATCACCTGCACTAACTACGTGAAAGTCAGGGAAATTTTTAGATTCAACATGTTCTTCAGCGAGTTGTTCTGATACCGCTTTTATTTTAATAGCTTCTTCTGCGTTTTTCTCTGCAATCATGCTTTCATCTGACATTTGCTCTGCTTGTTCTGGCTTAGACGCATCAAGGAGCACCATTGTTTTTTTCGCAGCCACAACCGTATTTTGACTACTTGCTTCAGAAGCTGGTTGGTTAACTTCATTTACCCGTTGCTTTACTCTTGTTTGCTTTTCTTTAGTCTGATTCTTTTGAACAGCGTCTAACTGAGTAGTCTCAGCCATTACTTGCTTACTTTTCTGTTTTGATACAACACCCGATGCAGGGCGTTTAATTTTAGGGGCTACTTTATTTTCTTTTTTTGGTGACAATTTCACGGTACGTTTTTTAGGGCTAGACGGTAAATTAGCCTCTTGTGAATTTTGGTATCTTTGAGCTAAATTGTCTGCCTCTATTAATTCCAATTCATTAAGCAGGTATTGTTTAGCTTCCCACGATTGAGGGTACATTTTTACTAACATGGTACCATAATTTTTTGCGACACTGCGTTGCCCAAGTTTATGATGTACCTTATAAGACAAGGCTAAAGATTGAGGACTAAAACGACGCGTTACTTTTGAAAAGCGTTGTTCAAACAGTTTAGCCTGCTGGTAATCACCCATGGCATATTGTAACTGCACCATTTGCAATAACGTAGAAGCACTACTAGGGCTGTGCAAAATAGCTTTATTCAAATATATTTCAGCCTTGCTAAAATCATCTATTTGTAAAAAACAAGACGCTAGGTTGTCATAACTTTTAGCCACTAAAACATAACTGGGTACTGCAATTGCTTTTAACAATTGTTTTTCTGCTTCCTCGACTTTATTTTTTCGACATAAATACACCCCATAATTATTTAGGGTGTCTGCATCATCACTTTTGATAGAAAGCGCCTTTTCATAAGAATCAATTGTTTGTTCGTCTTCACCTACCGTTTCATAATAGTGTGCAAATGCGGTATACACTTGAACCATATTCGGTGCAAAGTTTTTCGCTTTTTCTAAGTTTTGTTTAGCTTGGGACATATTTCCCATTTTCAGATAACCTAATCCTAACGAAATACGTGTGGCTGCCATATCATCTCTATTCGATTGATTTTGTACAACAGGCGTATTGTCATTTTCGTAACTTTGTGTAACACAACCAGATACAAGCATCGGCAAGGCTACAAAAGCAGTAAAAATGGCTCGTTTTGTCATTAAGTATTTATCCATAATATGCTGAACTTGCTTTATTAATTTCATTTTTATGATAATGGTATTTGATAATAGCGCGATCAGAGTATCTTTACCGATATTTCGTCAGCTTTCATCTGTTTTTTTTGTGTTATAGCATTTTGTTGTAACTGCGTGCGTTTTGTTCGGTCTAATACGTCTCCAGCTAATTGCCCGCAAGCAGCGTCAATATCTTCTCCTCGTGTTCTTCGTGTTATCACCGTTAAACCATAACTCTGTAAAACTTTATCAAAGCGATCAATACGTGAATTACTTGGGCGTTTATAAGGAGAGCCAGGATAAGGATTGAAAGGAATTAAGTTAATTTTACTGGGTAAATCTTTTAAAACATGGGCTAACGCGTGTGCTTGTTCGGTAGAATCATTCACATGGTCGAGCATGACATATTCTATTGTTGCTTGTTTGTTTGCCTTTGAACCGTCAATATAACGCGCCGCCGCTGCTAAAAACTCTTCTAATGGGTATTTTTTATTAATGGGAACTAACTCATCACGCAGTGTATTATCTGGTGCGTGAATAGAAATAGCCAAAGCACAGTCAATTTTCTCTTTTAGCATATCTAACGCAGGCACAACACCCGAGGTACTTACCGTAACTCGACGTTTTGAAAGACCATAACCTAAATCATTCAACATGGTATCAAGGGCTGGAATTAAGTTTTTCATATTCAGTAACGGCTCGCCCATTCCCATCATAACAATATTGGTGATGGGCCGTTTACCTGTTATGCGAGTTGCCCCAATATCATTCGCTACACGCCATACTTGACCGATTATTTCAGCCATTGATAAATTACGATTGAAGCCTTGCTGAGCAGTAGAGCAGAAAGTACACTCAAGAGCGCAGCCTACTTGTGAAGAAACACATAAAGTAGCGCGATCATTTTCTGGTATCCATACGGTTTCAACTTCTTGACCGCCTTCTAACACAAGTGCATATTTAATTGTGCCATCGCTAGAGACTTGTTTTTGAGAAATTTCAGGAGATTTAATTTCACAATGCCGCTGTAATTTTTCACGTAGCTTTTTATTCAAGTTTGTCATTTGCTCAAAATCAGAATAACCGAAATGATAGATCCATTTCATTATTTGATCTGCTCTAAAAGGCTTTTCACCTAGGGATGAAAAGTAATCACGTAACCCTTGATGGTCAAGATTCAATAAATTTACTTTAGCGCTTTCTTTGACACTTTCTTTAACGATAGGGTCGCTCATATAACAAACTCTCACAATTTATACGAAAAATAGGGAAGATACCGATGCAAATTGTACGCTTTTTAAGCTTAACTCGCAATTTTACACTTTAACTTAAAATGCAAAAAGGATTTTACTGATAACTCAGCAAAATCCTTTAAATTTAATTCATTACTTAATCAATGCACACCAAATAAATGCTAGAAAGCTTCACAGAGCGTATGGAAATACGTGAGTAAAGTTCACAGCACAACTATAACTGTGCAAAGAGTAACAATGAATTAACGAGTGCGTGGACAAATCTCATCATCAGAGAAGAAATAAGCAATTTCACGTGCTGCAGATTCTAAAGCATCTGAACCGTGACATGCATTCTCATCAATTGAATCTGCATAATCTGCACGTAATGTACCAGCTAACGCGTCGCTTGGGTTAGTAGCGCCCATGATTTCACGATTTTTAAGAACAGCATTTTCGCCTTCTAATACCTGCACCATTACAGGGCCAGACGTCATAAACTCAACTAAAGCACCAAAGAAAGGGCGCTCACTGTGTTCTGCATAAAAGCCTTCTGCTTTTTCTTTGCTTAAATGTAACATTTTAGAAGCAACAATTTTAAGACCCGCAGTTTCAAAACGGTTGTAGATTTGTCCAATAACATTTTTTGCTACTGCATCAGGTTTTACGATAGAAAAAGTACGTTCGATAGCCATGATAAGCCCTTTTTAATAAATTTAATAAATAGTTTAAGTGTAATTTAATAAATACCAAATCATCAGAAATCAAAAACAATCGGTACCTACAAATTTTGGCGCGATTATAAACGAAAAAAGTGTAAACTTCTAATATTAAGCACTCAAATTATGCAAACTCTCCATATATTTTTTTCTGGTCCTTTAGTCGTATACATCGAACATAAAAATAACAACGCATTACATTTAAAACGATGAGAATCGCTGACTAAAAAATTTTTCACCTCCTCTGCAGAGCAAGCAAACTGTCACATTTCTTTTTCTTACCAAAATAGCATAAGATTTTTTAAATTTTTTTAGCCGAATTTATGATAATTGATTGTTACATTTGGTCACATTGTCGAAAAAATTCTGAAATACTTTCATAGTTCACTGCGCGGTAAAATTAAAAACAAAAATAGGAAGATCTATGCAATTTATTAAACGCGTACATGGGCAAGAACAACCTTATTGGCCAGCAGGCCCCTTTAAAATTAGATTACCTTTTATTCATTACCGCTGGGAATTACCAGAAATGATCCAAGGGTTTTTTATGTTCGTGGTTGGCCTAGCCATGATCCCTTTACTTGAAAGCTATTTAGGCATGCCTTATGAAGCAGCATTAGCTTTCACCTTTATTGCTGGTATTGGTTATATTTTACCCGCATTACTCGGTGTACCTTTAGTACCAGGTTGGATAACCCCTGCTATACCGGTTGTATTACTGTATTTAAAAGGTTTTGAACCTGGTCCTGAAGCAATTAGGGCGTTGTTTGCCTTACAAATTGAGGTCTCTATTATTTTTCTAATTTTAGGCGCTACCCGACTAGGGTCTAAATTGGTTGACGTCATTCCAAACTCTTTAAAATGCGGCATAATAATTGGGGCAGGTATGGCAGCAATGATGGGAGAGCTCAAGGTAGGTGGACGTATTGACTCAACGCCTATTTCATTAATTGTTGGCTCTATCATTTCAGCCTATATTTTATTTTCACTGTCTTTTAAAAATGTTATCAACGAAAATTCTTTAGCACGTAGAATTGCTAATTTCGGTATGGTACCAGGAATGATCATAGCGATGCTCGTTGGTTGGACTGTAGGTGAATATCCATTACCTGAAATAAAATGGGGCATTACTAATCCTGATTTTTCTTTGATGTGGCAATACTTACCTTTTACAGTTGGTTACCCTGACTGGGAAGTATTCTTGCTAGCTATCCCAACCGCTTTAATTGCTTATGTTATTGCTTTTGGCGATATTTTAGTTGGCTTCACTTTAGTTAATCGTGTTGACCATATTAGAGACGATGAAAAAATTGAAGAAAATGTTGACCGTGTGCATTTAGTTACCGCTATTCGTAATGGTTTTCATGCATTTTTAGCACCATGGCCTGGACTCGCAGGACCATTATGGACTGCAGCACACGCCACCGTTGCTGAGCGATATGCAATGGGTCGTAAGTCTATGGAATCAATTTATAGCGGTGGTGGTACTTTTTGGATGAGTGGTTTACTCGCGTTATTGGCATTACCTTTAGTAACTTTATTTAAACCAGTATTACCCATTGCACTTTCTCTTACGTTAGTTCTTACTGCTTACATCTGTATTATGGTAGGTATGGAACAATTAAAAAGTTCTACAGAACGAGGAGTTGCAGGTATTGTTGCGGTTACATTAGCCATGCCTGATCCTAAATCCACTATGTATGCTGTGTGTATTGGTGTCATACTTTATTTTCTCATTGAACGACCTAGATTGATGGGTAAGCATAATAGCAAAGATAACATCATATTTGCTGATGGTGAGCAGAAAGAAGTCGCACTATCTACTGGCAATAAAACACTAAAATAGGGAGAAATCCAAATGAGTACCATAAACATTTTTGAACAATATTTAGATCCAAATGAAGCAAATTATATGGCGTTAACCCCCATTTCTTTTTTAGAGCGGGCAGCATTTGTGTATCCAGATAAAATTGCAACAATTAATGGAAATATTCGCCACACATGGTTGGAAGTATTCCAGCGCTGTACACGTTTTGCTAGTGCTTTGGCAAAACGGGGAATTACTCGAGGTGATACTGTTTCAATAATAGCCCCCAATATTAGTGAACATTTTGAAGTTCACTTTGGTGTACCCATGAGTGGTGCCGTACTCAACTCAATAAATACTCGCCTTGATGCTGAGGCCATTGCTTTCATACTGGTACATGCTGAAACCAAAGTACTCATCACGGATAAAGAATTTAGCCCCGTTGTAAAAAAAGCACTACGGATGATTCCGCATAAACCATTAGTGATTGATATTGATGACCCTCATTTTAACGAGGGCCAGTTAATCGGCTCAGTGACCTATGAAGAATTACTTAATGAGGGCGATAGCGATTATCAGCCATTAAGACCAGTTAATGAATGGGATGCCATCTCCTTAAATTATACTTCTGGCACAACAGGTGATCCTAAGGGCGTAGTTTATCATTACCGTGGCGCATATCTAAATGCAGTCAGCAACGTCATGTCATGGGGAATGACAGAACACCCTGTTTATTTATGGACACTACCTATGTTTCATTGCAATGGCTGGTGTTTTCCATGGTCAATTGCCGCAACAGCAGGCACAAGTATTAGTTTACGCCATGTACGCGCTGAACCTATATTTGATTTAATAAAAACAGAAAATGTAGGGTATTTTTGTGGTGCCCCTATTGTATTAAATATGCTTAACGGCGCAGACGCATCATTGAAGGCGGGTATCAATCATACTGTAAAAGTAATGACCGCTGGCGCTCCACCGCCAGCTTCAGTGATAGAAGGTATGGAAGAGACAGGCTTTAGCGTTACTCACACCTACGGTTTAACCGAAACCTATGGACCTTCTGTTGTTTGTGCTTGGAATGACAAATGGGATAAAGAAGATGCAGAACAACAAGCTAGATTAAAGTCTAGACAAGGCGTTCGTTCTCCAATGCTTGATCAATTAATGGTAGCAGATCCTGAAACCTTAGTGCCCATGCCAAAAGATGGTAAATCGGTTGGTGAAATTTTTATGCGAGGTAACTTAGTTATGAAGGGGTATTTAAAAAACCCTTCAACGACTCAATCGGCATTTGAAGGCGGTTGGCTACATTCAGGAGATATCGCAGTTTGGCATAGTGATGGATATATTGAGATAAAAGATCGCTCTAAAGACGTTATTATTTCTGGCGGCGAAAATATTTCTAGTGTTGAAGTAGAAGATATTTTATATCGTCACCCTAAGATTCAAGAAGTTGCGGTTGTTGCTAAAAAGGATAATAAATGGGGCGAAACACCTTGCGCATTTATTACACCAATGCCAAATACAGATTTGACAGAGGAAGAAATAATCAGCTTTTGCCGAGATAATATGGCACATTTTAAAACACCAAAAACCTTTATCTTTGGTGAATTACCAAAAACTTCAACAGGAAAAATTCAAAAGTATGTGTTACGTAAACAAGCAAATGAGTAGGTAAATAAAACTCTACCTAATAGTAGTGACTCAACCATTTCCTTCCACTACTATTTTTGGGCTAGCTTCTTGTTAGCCCTTTTTTTATAATTGTCCTTTTATCTTTCATTCATTGAATTTTGCAATTTATTTTCTTAATTCTAGTAGTGTTACACAGGTGATGAATGTTTTTACAACAAAAACTATCCCGCACTTTCTTTTCTGTTATCACTTCTATTTTATTAGTGTTACTTATTAGTATCTATTGGTACTCAGTGCCCCTAATTAACAAAGAAGTTTACCAAATTGAAAAAAATGCTAGCCGCTTAGTGTTAAACAATATTTTTGAATTAGCCAGCAGTATGCAACTAGATTTAAAACCAGGTAAAGAAGCCGCTGTGCAACGATTACGCGAAATTATCAAAAAAAGTGTTGTGGCAAAAACAGGGTATCTTTTCATTTTTGATGAACAAGGTCATATGCTGCATCACCCCAACCCAAACATTAATGGAACCAACGCCCAACAACTTAAAAATGGGCAAACAGGTAGATATATATTACAAGATTTGATGGCTGTTGCAGACACGGGTAAAGAGCTTGAATATAAATGGGATAAACCTGACGATCCAAATAACTATCGTTATAGTAAATTATCTTTAGTGCGTCATTTACCCGAATTAGGTTGGTATATTTGTTCTTCGGTTTACATAGATGAATTACAAAGTAGCGGTAAACTACTTAGCCAACGAATCTTAACCATTGGTTTTATTGCTTTTATGTGCGCAATTTTCTTAGCTTTAATTTTTTCATATTGGGTCACCAAACCAATAAATGCGCTTGCTTTACTTGCAAAAAAAGTCAGTCAAGGCGATTTAACCGTAACCAGTGGCATATCACGTAGTGACGAATTAGGCATTTTAGGCAAGTCATTTGATGATATGGTAAAGCAAATGCGAGAAAATATAGAAATGCTCGATTTAAAAGTGGCTTCTCGTACTAAAACTTTAGCCAAAACCAACACACAATTACAACAAGCAATGACTGAAAGCCAACAGGCACAAAAACAATTGGCTCAAATACAACACATTAATGCCATAGGACAACTGGCTGGCGGTTTAGCCCACGACTTTAATAATATACTGACGATTATTCTGGGTAATCTACATGCGGCTCAACAAGATAACGAGCATAATGAAGCATTATTGCTACGTTTGCTTCCCGCAATAAAAGCCTCGCGCAAAGGTAGTGATATTACTAACCGTTTATTGGCCTTTTCAAGACGACAATATTTAATCCCTTGTAAAGTAGATATTAGCGTATTAGTTAACGAAACAATTGATCTATTAAAGGGATCATTACCCAGCAAAATAACAATTAATACAAATTATTCAAATAAACAACTAGCGGCTTATGTTGATGCCAACCAACTAGAAAACTGCTTAATTAATTTAGTTTTAAATGCAAAAGATGCCATGCCAAACGGCGGTGATATTAGCATTACAGTCAGTAAAAAAACGGTAAATGAGGTCTTACAATTTGATGAATGTGTTAAGTTTGGTGACTATGTTGATATTACTATTATAGATAATGGTTCAGGGTTTTCAGAGCAAGCGATTAATAAAGCATTTGAACCATTTTTCACCTCTAAAGCTACTCATCAAGGTTCTGGCCTTGGTTTGAGTATGGTTTTTGGTTTTATTAAACAATCTAAAGGTTATATTCATATTGCCAATCAAGAAAACAGCGGCGCCAAAATATCACTATTATTGCCTTTACTTGCCGATGAAAAAGACGGTCTAACATCAAAGACAACATTACGTAGCGATAGCGAGATAACCAAAAAAACAAACTTCTCAAACAAGCTAATTTTGTTAGTTGAAGATGACAACGATGTTCGTGCTATTATTAGAGAGCAATTAATATCATTTGGTCTTAATGTTATCGAAGCAAATGATAGTGATGAAGCAGAACAACTTATCGAAACGATAAATGACTTATATGGTATGGTTTCGGATATTAGCATGCCTGGCAATAAAGATGGCTTTGAGCTGGCTGCCCTATTAAAATGCCGCTCACCAAACTGTAAAATTGTGCTCATGAGTGGTTATTTTCAACAAAACAATAAACCGAATGAAGATGTACCTATTTTGTTAAAAAAACCTTTTGTAGCAAATAAATTATTTCAAGCATTACAATAAAAAACGAGGTAATGACTCTTGTGAATACAAAACCCTTAATTTACATCATCGATGATGAGCCAGAAATATGTAACTTGGTTTGCCAAGAACTTAACCGTTATAACTTTAATACAGCAGCCTTTAGTACAGGCGAACAAGCCCTATTAGCGATAAAAAAGCAACTGCCATCACTTTGTATTATTGATCTTGGTTTACCTGATATGGATGGTTTATCACTGGTCAAAGAGCTTTTTGATGATAAAAAAACGGGTGTTATTATTTTATCTGGCCGAAATAGCTTACCCGATAAAGTATTAGGCTTAGAATTAGGGGCTGATGATTATATTAGTAAACCTTTTGATCCTAGAGAGCTTGTTGCCCGGGTTAAAAGTATTATTCGTCGTGTTGTAGTGAATGAACTACCAAGCAAAACATCCCATACAGCTAGTTTTGGTGACTGGACATTTGAGCAATCCACGCTTACGTTAAATAACAAAAAAGGTGAAAGTTTCATGCTAAGCGCTGCTGAAGCTGAAATATTCATGATATTACTCAAAGCGCCACGACAAATTTTATCACGAGAGCGTTTACTGAGCGAGGATGCGACATCTTTTGATCGAAGTATAGATGTTAGAATGTCAAGATTAAGAAAAAAGATAGAACAAGATCATAAAAACCCAAAGATAATCAAAACAGTATACGGTGCTGGCTATATTTTTACATTAGAAGTTACTTGGCAGTAATGAATATTACCGCCAAGCTAAACGCGTTAAATGATACCCTTTTTTATATTTTTCTTTCAGCCATTTATTTGGTTAACAATGGATATCTAAAACTTATAAGCTAATACGTTTGTATTGGCGATATTCAGGCTGCCAAAAATTACGCTCAATTTTAGCCAATATTTCTTCATCAGGTAATTCAAGCGCCAATCCTTGTTCATAGGCCACTTTAGCAACAGCAAAAGCCATATCTTTACTCAACTGCGCTATTTCTGTGAAAGGCGGTAATAATGAGCCTTCACCAGTATTGGCTAACGGCGAAGCCGCTGCTAATGTTTCGCTGGCTACTTGTAACATTCTATCGGTTATGCGTTTAATATTCGCTGAAATAACAGCTAAACCAATGCCGGGGAAAATATAACTATTGTTACATTGCGCAATTGAGAATGTTGCACCTTGATATTCAACGGGATCAAATGGGCTACCTGTAGCAATAATCACGTTTCCATTTGTCCAATTAATCACTTGTTCTGGTGTCGCTTCAACTTGTCTTGATGGATTACTCAATGGAAAAATAATGGGCTTATCACAATGTTGCTTCATTGCTTTAATGACGTCTTCACTAAACAAACCAGCTTGACCTGAAACTCCAATTAAAATATCAGGTTTAGCACCGTGCATCACCTCTAATAGCGATGCATATTCTCCGCTGATGTCCCATGAAGAAATCGCCACATTACTCTGTACTAATTTTTGTTGGAAATCTCTTAAGTCATTCATACCTTGAGTTAATAAGCCAAATCGATCAACCATAAATATTTGGCTTCGTGCTTCATTAGGCGAAATACCTTCACTGACCATTTGCGTTATAATTTGTTCTGCAATACCACAACCTGCCGAGCCAGCACCAACAAAGGCCACTTTAAGTTGCGACAATTTAACGCCTTTACTTCTACAAGCAGCAAGCAATGTTCCAACGGTTACTGAAGCTGTACCTTGTATATCATCATTAAAACAGCATATTTGATCACGATAACGATTTAACAATGGCATAGCATTTGGTTGAGCAAAGTCTTCAAACTGCAACATAACATGCGGCCATCGGCGTTTAACAGCAGTAATGAACAGCTCTAAAAATTCATCATACTCGGCCTGTCCAATACGTTTATGGCGAGCCCCCATATACATAGGATCGTCTAATAATTTTTGGTTATTTGTTCCTACATCTAACATCACGGGTAAAGTATACGCGGGGCTGATCCCCCCACAAGCGGTATACAAAGACAGCTTGCCGATAGGAATACCCATACCACCAATACCTTGATCACCTAGTCCTAAAATGCGTTCTCCATCAGTCACTACAATAACTTTTACTTTATTTTTAGTGGCATTTCTTAAAATATCATCAATTTGGTACCTGTCTTCATAAGAGATAAATAAACCTCGTGAACTTCGATAAATATCTGAGAATTGTTCACAAGCATCTCCTACTGTTGGTGTATAAATAATTGGCAGCATTTCAACTAAATGACGTTGTACTAATTTGAAGAATAAAGTTTCATTGTTATCATGTATCGCACGTAAATAAATATGCTTATTGATATCATTATGAAAAGAGCTGTACTGCTGATAAGCTCTGTCAACCTGTTCATCTATTGTTTCAAACCGTGGCGGTAATAATCCTGTTAAGTTAAAATTAATACGTTCTTGGCGATCAAAGGCACTACCTTTATTTAATAAGGGGGTTTCTAATAATGTTGGGCCGGCATAGGGGATATATAATGGGCGGTTACTTTTAGTCATTGGCGTTGGCTACTTCTATTGCTATTTATTTTTTAATAAGTCATTGTTTTGATGAATATCAGAAATACATTGAATCAATGTTGGGCGGCAGTATAAATGATTTTTACAATAGAGGATAGACTAGCTTAGTCAACTTCATCAATCCAAGCCAACTGTATAGCTTCTAACACGCGCTCACCACAATGAGAGGGCTCATCATCAAAACGTTCAAGATCCAACACCCATTGACGAAGATCGGTAAAATGTAACGTTAAAGGGTCAACATTGGGGTGTTGTTCAATAAGATCCAACGCAATTTCTAATGAATCAACCCACTTTAATCCTGATGAAGTGCTCATAAATATTTCCTGATAATAAGAAGCTAAAGAATTTTGCTAAAATAATAAATGAAACCAAAAGTAATCTACTAGTAACATTAGTACAAGCCATAATAATAGCAACCTTGCTCGTTTACAAAAAGCACAATCCGTATGCCACCATTGGCGAAGCTGACTGAGTAACGTGTTTTGGGTCATTTAACTGAATAACCTTTTTAGCATGGTTCTGCTTTCCCTTGGATTTGCTAACCTTGTAATATTTTCACCACAATGTAACGGTTTAAAACCATTAATACCAATATAAGTTTGTGGTTTATCTTCAAGACTAGTTTTCTTTTGAAAATCCCCCGTTGCAGGGTTAAATCGATACTCTTGCGACCATTGTGTAATACTAGCCGTTAGGGTATTAATTGCTTCAATAACATATGTAACTTCCTCGTCAGTGGTTGTTGGATGAAAAGAAGCGCGTATCCAGCCTGGTTTTTCACAGAAATCGCCCTCATCAATTTGTTGAGTAATTTTTTGTGATTTATCATGATCAACATTAAGCAAAATGTGACCATACGTGCCCGCACATGAACAACCACCACGTGTTTGAATACCAAATTTGTCGTTAAGTAAACGTACGACTAAATTATAATGCACGTTTGTAATATAAAACGATACGATAGCTAGGCGGTCGGTAATTCTCGGCTCAAGCATCTTTACCTGCTCATTTTTGCTAAGTTCCCCCATGACATGGTCAACTATCTCTTTCTCACGTACGGCAATATTTTCGGTACCCATAGCCTCTTTAACCTTAATCGCTAAAGCTGTACGTATACATTGTAAGAAACCTGGTGTCCCACCATCTTCACGTATTTCTATATTATTGAAAAAACTATGTGATCCCCACGGATTTGTCCATGTTACAGTGCCACCACCAGGGTGATCTGGCACTTTGTTTTTATATAAGGTTTTGTTAAAAATGAGTACACCTGAACTGCCTGGCCCACCAAGGAATTTATGAGGTGAAAAGAATATAGCGTCTAAAGCTTGTGCTTTACTGACTGGGTGCATATCAATATCAACATAAGGTGCTGAGCAAGCAAAATCGACAAAACATAAACCGCCATGCTGGTGCATTATTTCTGCCAGTTGATGATAAGGTGTTTTGATTCCTGTAACATTTGAACACGCTGTAAATGTACCAATTTTTACTTTACGATTTTTATAACGTTCTAATAAATCGACTAAGGCATCTAGTGACGGCAAACCATTACTATCACTTGCAACAATCTCTAAAGTAACATCACACTCATACCAAGTAGTTTGATTTGAGTGATGCTCCATATGCGTAATAAAAACAACGGGCTTGTCCTCCTCACAAAAGATTACTTGCTCAGCCATCCGCTCTGGAATTCGTAATCCTAAAATTCGTTGAAACTTATTGACCACATCTGTCATGCCTGCACCAGAGGTGATTAAGATATCATTATCACAAGCATTAACATGTCGTTTAATTACTTTTTGAGCATCATGATATGCCAAGGTCATGGTGCTACCCGTTAAATTAGTTTCAGTATGAGTGTTAGCAACATAAGGTCCAAGGGTATTCGTTATATAGTCTTCAATGGGTTGGTATAAACGTCCACTCGCTGTCCAATCTGCATAGATAATATGTTGTTGCTTGCCATTAATTTCATGGGTGAGGTTTTGACCAATGATATGTTGGCGAAATTTAGAAAAATGTTGTGCTAACAACATAATAGCATCCTCTTATGCACCACTATTTTGAATAATGGTAAATTAATATAAGAAAGAGCTGTTATACCTACCTTTACCTATTTTCAGGCATAATTAATGGTAATTCTGTAGAACGTTTTATCTCTTCCATAGCAAAACTAGAGGTGACATCAGTCAAGCTTGTTGCCTGAATAAAGCGTTGATAAAACGCATCATAGCTAGCAATGTCTTTGACAACTACCCGAAGCAAATAATCATACTCGCCACTCATACGATAAAAATCCACGACTTCTGGAAATGCTGAAACAGTTTTAGAAAACTGCGCAAGCCAATCACTGTCATGCTTACTGGTTTTTACTTGAACAAACACTGAAACACTTAGGTCTAACAATTTTGCATCAAGCAAGGCCACTTTACGTTTGATGATACCGCTTTGTTCTAGTTTTTGTAGACGACGCCAACAAGGAGTTTTAGTTAACCCGACTCGTTTGGCTAACTCATCTATCGCAATACTAACATCACGCTGTAAAATAGCAACAAGCCGCAAATCTATATCATTTAAATCCATTTTGTTCCACATATTATAAAATATTTGAAACAAAATACTAAGTAACAACAAAAAAAGCAAGTAAATAGAAAATTTATAAAAAGAAAAAGTAAAAGAGAGGAATTAAGTTTTTTCGAGAATAGAAATAAATAGTAAAAATATTTCATTATTTAAGGAAAATCAATAACGGTTACCTGTGTTTTAGACAAAGCACACACTTTAACCTATTAACCACTTATCAGACATTTAAACTAAGAAGTCATTGGCAATGAGTTAACTAATGTTCCTTTCTTATCATCAAGCCCGTTAATGCAAACCCGACCAAAAATTTGCCCCCCCCCCTTAAAACCTTCAAGCACTTTAATGCCTTCTACACTAGAAAATCATAATTCAAATCAATTGTTGTTGCTGATGCAGAGCTTATACAAAGAGATATTACAATAGCAACCATCAATTTCTTAACGCTATTAGTAAACATAGAACCCCTTGGTTTTATCTTGATAAATAAACATTCGATTATCTTTTTTATATTGAAAATATTTCAAGAAATTAACATACTAGTTGTCATTATTAATTAAATAGTTAAAGTAAAGGTAACTGGCCCATCATTTAGTAGCTTAACTTTCATATCCGCAGCAAATTCACCTGTTGGTACACTAAAACCTTTTTCACGTAATTGTTGACAAAAATATCGATACAAATCATTGCTAAATTCTGGTTTCGCGGCTGAAGTAAAACTAGGGCGCATACCGCTATTAGTGTCTGCCGCTAAAGTAAACTGTGAAACAACCAAAATATCACCATGAATTTGTTGAACATTAAGATTCATTTTTCCATTTTCATCATTAAATACACGATAACCTGCCACGCGTTCAGAAAGGCGCTTTGCTTTGGCTTGTGTATCTTCAGGTTGAACTGCAAGAAAAACCAGTAAACCTTGGTTAATTTCGCCTACAACTTTCTGGTTTACCGTAACACTCGCCCAACTAACTCTTTGAATTAAAGCTATCATACAAGTTCATCCTCCCCCTCAGATTCGTTTTCTAGTTCATATTCTTGTAAAGACACGGTAATAACAGCGCCACCTAAAACAATAACCCAAGATAAATAAACCCATAAAAACAAAATAGGCACTATTGATAAGGCGCCATATATAGCTTGATAAGATGGAAAGGCAGTAAGGTATTCTGCAAATATTTTTTTGGCAAGCTCAAATAAAACGGCCGCAATTAATGCACCAAAGAAAGCAAATTTAAATGGTACTGGTTTATTGGGTACCAACATATAAAGTAATATAAAAGCCGCCATTGAAGACATTAACGGTAATAAACGGAATAGCGTATTAGTAATACCAAAACTATCTTCCACTCCCGTTGTTACCAGTGACACTATGTAAGAGGTTATGGCAATACTTGCACCAACTAATATTGGTCCTAAGGTCAAGATCATCCAGTACATAGAAAATGACGTAATTACACGTCGCTTTTGGGTTACTTGCCAAATATTATTGAATGTTTTATCGATAGACGATATTAGTAATAAGGCAGCAAAAAACAAAAATGAAATAGCAACAGCAGACATTTTTGACGCGTTATCAACAAAAGAGGATAAATATTTTTGCACCACATCACTTGCCGTGGGCATAAAATTATCATAAACAAATTGTTCTACACTATGATGAATGTCTGCAAAAATAGGAAATGCTGTTGCCACAGATAAAGCAACAACCATCAAAGGGACAAGAGACATTAAACTAACATAAGACAAATAACCTGCAACAACTTGTAATTGCGCTTTTTTTATTCGCACTAATAAATAGTGAAAGAAAGAAACATAATGTCTTAAAGGTAAGGAATTTTGTAGCCGTTTATAATGTGTATACAGTGAACTCATATTTACTAACAATTTGGTTATTTTTAAATGCTTAAGATTATATTATGATAACAGTAATGAGTTTACTAGCAAGGTGTGATATGTCGGAACAAGGTTCAGCAGGCAATGTTATTGCCGCAATTTGTAATGTGTTTTTCCCTGGATTAGGTCAATTAGTGCAAGGAAGAATATTACCTGCACTTATTTTTGCCATTGTTTGTGTTGGAGGCTATGCTTTGTGGTGGTTTATTATTCCTGCCATTATTGCTGGAGTCTTTCACTTATATGCAATTATTGATGCAGCAACTTATAAAAATAACCGTTAGTTAAAATAACTTTTAGCTAAATTTACACAGGG
>Ga0193960_1000083_pt1 | contig 40093 bp, 35 predicted proteins | sample FB_3_MG_FD_140338 | JGI IMG/M metagenome (GOLD analysis project Ga0193960, IMG submission 140338) | Microbial mat bacterial communities from the Broadkill River, Lewes, Delaware, United States - FB_3_MG | ecosystem: Environmental > Aquatic > Freshwater > River > Microbial mats | place: USA... | reverse complement strand
TTATCATCAAAATCAAATAGATTAACTTCTTCTATAATCTCATCTTCATATCCAAGTTTATAACCAATAGTAGTATTGATATCATCAACTTTGTAAAACTCCATAGCCTCTTGTAATCTTGAAATAGAGTTTTTATCACATACTACAAAAGTATATTTTTTATTCATAAACTCGTTCAAGTCTATAGCAGTTCTTCCATGTATTGATACTACACTTACATCAGTCTCGCTTACAAATACTTTCTCTAATAAATAAGTCTTAGATGAAGTATTGTTTATCATCTTAACTTTATCTTGTGGCAATTTTTTAGCTATTAAAGTTCCTGCAGAGAAAAATAGAGGTGAACCTGTAACTACATATAAAATATTCTCTTTTTCATAGTTTTCTAATATATACTCTTTTGCATCTTTAAACTTTAGTTTTAAAATTGTTTTGCCATTTTCAGTAAAGTTTTGGTCACAAATGATTTTGTCATAATCGCAGAAGTTTAATTCTAGATTAGTGAAATCATAAGCACCCATTCCATTTCCAGCAATAGTTACCATCCCGTAACCTCCCTTTGTTCTAATATAATAGCTTCCACATTTGAATTTGGAAACCATTTTTTTATTTGTTCATTTGCTTTTCTTGTAATCATCGTGTATAAATCATCAACAAGTCCGATTTTGTCTAACTCTTGAGATATACCTTTTACTGTTTTTGTAGATTCTATATCTACTTTGTATCCTAGTTCTTCTTCTATGTCTTTTTGTAGTAACACAAAGTCAATCACCCCAAATCTATTATGAGTATTTTTAAAACCTTGATAGACTTTGGTCATTTTTCCAATACCACATACAAACTTCACTTGTTCTACTTCATGTTCATTTGCTATTTCGATTGAGTCATATACGAAGTTTGCTACTTCTACTATTTGCTCTTCTTCATATCGCTCTTTTGATACTCTAAAAGCAGAGTTCCCAAGAGTAAAAATAAGAGGATTAAAACCATTTTGTTTAGCAAACTCTATTTCTGTTTTAACTGAATCAATATAAGCAGTACTAGATACTGGTTTTACTATTCCTGTTGTACCTAGGATTGAAATACCACCAAGTACTCCTACTTTAGAATTTGCAGTTTGTTTAGCTATCTCTTCTCCTCTTGTAACTGAAACAGTACAATGAACTTCCAAGTTATGATACTCTTCTGCTTGTCTTAAAAAAACATCTTGAATATTTCCTAATGGCACTGGGTTTATAGCTGGAAAACCAGGAGATATTTTAAGTCCCTTTTTTGTTACAACTCCAACTCCACGTCCTGCATAAATATATAAAGTATTTGTTCCAACAGTAAATACTTGTGCGTTATGTTCTACTTCACTTATCATTAAATCTTTAGTAGTAGAACTTACTCTTAGAACTATCTCACAACCTTTTGTTACATCTAAGTCATCATTATCAATTTTGTTTATTTTTGTATATGTTGTCTCTTTTGTACTCAAAAAAGCTTCAAGTGCTTTAGCAAAAGCTAAAGTAGCATGAACTCCAGTAGTAAGACCTTTTCTTAAAACTCTATCCAATACTCTTAATCCTTGATTATCTCTTGCATTGAGTCTATAGTTTTACCTATAAAAATTATTGCAGGAGTAATAGATTTTATTGCTATAAAAAAATCATCATTTTTATTTGAGATTTCTTCTAAAGTACTTATTAATTGAGTTGCATCTTTAGTTGTACCCTTACTTAAAATAGCAAGAGGTAAATCTTTTGGATAATTCTTTTTTAATAAACAAGTAACAATATCTTTTAGGTTATAAATACCCATCATAATAATTAGGTTTTCTCTTTCATGATAAGTAGAAACAATATCATCAAAAATTTTTAAGTCATGCCCGGTGATAGTTCTATATGAGTCATTAAATTTTCTATCAATTAATGGAAGCATAAAACTCTCAGGTACTGCTGTAGTTGAGCTAACCCCTGATATGATTTCTACATCAAATCCTGCTTCTTTTATAGCTCGAACTTCTTCATAACCACGACCAAATACAAAAGGAGTTCCACCTTTTAGTCTTACAACTATTTCATGACTTTTTGCATAATCAATTAATAAATCATTTATTTCATCTTGACTTTTATAATGACTGTCTTTTCTTTTTCCCACATAAACTTGCTTTACATCAGCCTTACAAAACTGAAAAACTTCAGGATCAACTAATGCATCATATAAAACTACATCAGCTTTTTCCAAAATATTTACTGCTTTATAAGTTATAAGTTCTAAGTCACCAGGACCTGCACCTACTAGATATATTTTTTTAGTCATTTTGATACCTAGTCATTTCTGACATTGGAACTCTTTGGAATTCATTTTCGTCAATTGCTTCATTTTTACTTAATGTCTCAAAAAGTTTTGCCCACTTTTCATTAGAGTATTGGTGTACATTTTTAAGCCAAATAGCATTGTTTTGCATATGACCATTTACAACAGTATTCTCATATATATTAGCAACTGATCTAAATCTACAAGCTCCAAAACATCCCGTTCTTACAACTTTGATTCTATTTTCACCTTTTGCTAGTTTTAGACTTTTTATAACTTCTCTTAAATCTGCTGCTTTATCTTCACTCTTATGAGCTTTACCACATCTTCCATCATCACAAATAAAAAGTTGAGTTTTAAAATGCATAATAGGTTTATTTGCATCAAAAACTTTTGGTTTACACATAAAACCATCAACTACTTCTGAACCCATCATATTGAAAGATTTATTAGCTAGTTTATTTTGATTATTTTCCATTATACTTTTCATCTCCATCATAATCTTTGATTAGTTTGAAAATAGCATGTAAAGTAGCAACTGTCATAGTTGAGCTTCCAAATCTTCCTTGCATAATAATTCCAGCAACATCAAAGTGATCACAAAATCTTCTACCATAATCTTTTGACTCAACAACATTTACAAATCCAACTGGGAATAAAAGTAGGGCTACATTTTTTAAATCTACACCTTCTTCTAATAATGTATTAATTGCAGCATAAATAAAAGTAGGGGCGTTACCACAAGCTAAAACCATAGGTTCATCTTTGTGTTTTTTAATAGCTTCAACAACAGCTGCGTAAGATCTAGTAGTTTTATTTTTCTCAGCCATTTCATAAGTAAATGGCTCATTAATATAACAAACTACATCTGTTTCATATTTTTTAAGATAAAAATCACTAAGGCCTACTTTAATCATATTTACATCAACAATAATTTTTGCTTTGTTTTGTAATAAGCCTTGAATCTTTTCAATTGAGTTATCTGAAAAATAAATATTTTCTAAAACTTCTTCAAAACAAGTAGTTGTATGAATAAGTCTTGCAATAACTTCTCTTTGTTCATATGAAAATTCATCTGCTTTTGCATAATCTTTTAATTCTTCTTCAATCATTTCAAATGAACGAACTGAAATATCAGCTCCTATATTAATTGGTGGTTCTTCTCTTTTAAATTCCAAAATAGTCCTTTATATAATTTATATTGTTTCTAAACATTGTGTGTAAGTATGTTCCATATACTTTATTAGATTTCCAACTCCCATACTCACCTTTGCCCGAAGGCTTTTTACTTAAAATATTAATCCCATCTTTTGTATCAATGGGTTTTGTATAATGAAATGCATGGCCCTTAAGGCCAGCACTAGAGTAGTAATAACCTAATCTAGTTCTTTTTTGTGTTAGCGTAAATCCAACATCTAGTATGTTAGACATCTGTTTTTCATCTACATTTTTACCTAAATATAATAGTCCTGCACATTCAGCATAAATATATTTTGATTGAGCATGATTAATAAGAGAGTTTTTAAAGTTTGATGAGTTTTTTACTCTATTATATGATTCAGTAGTTTCTACATACCCACCAGGAATATATACAATATCACTGTCTTGGCTAATTACTTCATCTTTAGTAGAATCAATAAATTCTACTTGTTCAAACAGTTCTTTTAAAAACTCTATATTGTCATGGTAAATAAATGAAAAGTTTTTGTCTTTTATAATAGATATTTTTTTATTAACTTTTGAAAAATCATCAAAAGGATAATCTGAAGTTTGTTTTGTTTCAAAGTTAGCAATCTCTTCTATTTTTTCTAAATCAATATTTTCTAATACTTCATTTGAAATATCTTCAAGTACTTCTTTATTTGCATCAACTAAATCTAAACCTAAATGAGTTTCTTTTAAAGTTGCCAAATCTTTTTTGATCCAACCTAAAACTGTAACATCATCAAAATCACTTTCAATTTGTTTTTTTATAAGTGCATAATGCATAGAAGATGAAAGTTTATTTAAAACAACAGCTTTTATAGTGTTATCATCTTTATAGGTTTTTAAACCCTTAAGAACTGCAGAAATTGTAATATAAGAGCCAGAACCATCTAATAGTAGAACTGTTGGAACATTTAAAGCTTTTGTTACATCATAAGCTGATGAGCCTTTGTCCATTCCATCATAGAATCCCATTACTCCTTCAAGTATTGAAATATTTTGGTCATTGTATTTATTGAAAATCCAATTAACTTGTTCTTCATTCATAATAAAGGAATCTAAGTTTATTGAGTCTCTATCACAAATTGCTTTATGAAATTGAGGGTCAATATAATCTGGACCTATTTTATAAGCTCTTACGCTTTTTTTGAAATTTTGCAAAAGTGCGGTAGTTAGGAGTGTTTTACCTTCATTTGAAGATATAGCACTAACACATAAAGCCTTCATTTTACCTCTTTATAATTTTTTTTTGTTAAAATTCGGGTATGAAGAATCTACGAGGGTATAATAAACGATATTTTAAATTGTCAACAATTGCGATGTTTTCGACAATAAATAAATTATCTAAGATTGAAATTAATATGTTATACCATAAGACTGCTTATGAAAACGCAATAAGTGCTCTTGATCCCCCAATTATTATCAAATAAATACTTTTTTTAACACAATCACACAAATTTTGTAAATTAATTACTTATAAGTAAATTAATATATTTTTATCATTTTTTAAATTAGAACATAAGGACTATCTATGCATATAGAAGAAGGAATCGTGCACGGCGCGAAAATGGTTTTAAGTTATGGAACAGCTGCTGTTTCATTTGGTATTGCTGGTAAATTAGCAATTGACAGTATTAAAAAATCTGGATTAGTTCCAACTGTTGCAAAAACAGTAATGGCTACTATTTTAGTATTTATGTTCTTTGAAGTGTTCCCTCACCAAGCTGTAGGAGTTTCAGAAGTTCACCTAATCTTAGGTTCAACAATTTTCTTAGTATTTGGAGCTGGTGCTGCTGCATTTGGTTTAGCATTTGGTTTATTAATTCAAGGTCTGTTCTTTGCACCGTTTGATTTACCACAATATGGAGCTAATGTAACTACATTATTAATGCCTTTATTTGCAATGTCTTACTTAGCGAATAAAATTATTCCTCAAAATATTGCATACAAAGATATTAAATATACTGATGCATTAAAATTATCTGTAGTTTACCAAGGTGGTATTGTTACATGGGTTGCATTCTGGGCATTATATGGTCAAGGATTTGGTGCTGAAAACTTAACATCTGTATTCACTTTTGGTGCAGCTTATATGAGTGTTATTTTATTAGAGCCATTAGTTGATTTAGCTGTTCTTGCAGGTGCTAAAGCACTTGGTTCTTTACAAAATAGTTCTTTTGTAAACAACAGATTATATAATCCAGTAGCATAATGAAGAGATTTAGACACTATAACAGGAAAAGGGCTATTGTCCTTGCTTGTTTTGGTTCGGTAATTGAACAACAAAAGTATCTTGACTTACAAGAAGTTGTTGAAGATAAATTTCCAGATTGTGATGTATTTGTATCTTTTTCATCTAGAATGGTAATAAAAATGCTTAAAAAACAGAAAAAAGAAGAGTACAAAAACTTACCACAAACACTTGCCGATGTGGATATGTTAGGTTATAAACATGTAGTTGTCTCTTCAATTAATATTTATCCAACAGATGAGCATGAAGTGCTTAAAAAAATTGTGGATGGATTTAAACATTTTTCATTAGCAAACTTAAGATGTACGAATGCTGTTTTAACTAAAACAAAAGAGACTACAGACTTTTTAAAAGATTTAAATGAAAAAGTTACTCAAGAAGATACTGCAAATTTATATGTAATTCATGGAACACCTAGGCTTGATACTAGTGGGATTGATTCTATTAACTATGCTGCATCATTTTTAGAGCTAATTAGTGAATCTAACTTTACTTGTTCTTTAGAAGGTGCTATGCCTTATAATGAAATAAGTGATGCTTTAAAACTTAAGATGAAAAAAGCTGGAGTAAAAAAAGTACAAGTTATTCCAATGTTATTAGTTAGTGGTAATCACTATATGAAAGATATGCATGAAATAAAAGATGATTTAACTGATACATTTGAATCTTCTATTGCTTCATCTTTATTAAAAGGTGAGACATTTAATCTTATTGAACTTGAAAAGACTCAAACTATTATTTTAAAAGAGATTGAAGACTCATTTAAAATGATGGGAATTAGACATAAACAGTTTACTTACTAGGGATATTGATGAAATTATATATGGTATCACTAGGTCCTGGAGATTTTGAATTAATCACAGTAAAAGCATTAAGAGCGTTAAAAAACTCTGATGCTATCTGTGTTCCTACAAAAAGTCCTGATCATAGTTTTAAAAAGTCTATGACTTATAAAATTGTAAGTAAACTAATGGAAGAGTTTGGTTTTGATAAACCAATTATTCCTATGTATACACCAATGAGATTTAAAACAGAAGATTGGCAAGCACAAGTTGACAAGATTTATGAATCATTTGGTGATTATGAAACTTTGTCTTTTGTAACATTAGGGGATAGTGCTGTATATAGTACGGTTTATTATCTACTTGATTTAATAAAAGAACAAAATGAATTAATATATGAAAAATCAGAAGTAATACCTGGTGTTACTTCTTTCTCCCATGCCTCAGCAAAGGTTAAAAAACCTTTATGTGTAGGAGATAGTAGTTTTATGATAAGACCACTTCATAAAAAAAGTGTTCCTTTTTCAACAGTATATATGAGACCAAAAATTGGCATGGATACTGAAAAGATAAAAGAAAAAGGTAAGTTATTTACTTTTGAAAACTTGAATTATGATGGGGAAAATATCATTGATTATAAGAAAGAAAAAGTTGATAAATACATGACTTTATTTATAGATTTTAATTAAAAAGTATGATAAAAGAGCTGTGCTCTTTTATCATACTTTTATTTTTTTAATTCTCAAGATAAATATACTCTATTAATAAATACTAAAACAACAAAAAAAAATCCTTAAAACATTTAAATAAAATTGATAATAATTATCAATAAATGTATACTGAATAGTTAATAAACTATAAGGATAAACATGAAACAAATGTTAAGAAAAAATGTATTAGTTGCTGCAACTACAATATTCATAGGTGCAACAAGTGCATCAGGACACTCTTTTTGGGTAAACTCATTCACATAAACCAGGACATACTACAGTTGGACTAGGTTGGGGACACTCTATCCCTGTTGATGATATTTTAAATTCACCAAATGGAAAAGTAAATGTAAAAAGTTTTACAGTAACTGCTCCTGATGGTAATATTACTCACTTAAGAGTTCCAACAAGTAAAATAAAAGAACCAACAAGTAAAAATAAAAATATTGATATTTATTCAGCTGATATTGGCTTACAAAAAGTTGCATTTAAAGAAGATAGTCAAAAAGGTGTCTATAAAATTGAAGCAGTTACAAAACCTACTGCATATACAAAATACATAGATACTAAAGGAAGAGAAAGATTAAAACTTAAAACAATGGATAAACTTGATAATATTAAAAAAGTTTTAATGTCAGTAAAATATCAAGCATATGCAAAATCTTATTTATCCCTAGGAAAATGGAGTGAGCAAAAAGCTACAGGTATTGGTCTTGAAATTATTCCAAAAACTGATTTATCAAATGTAAAAGTAGGGGATCTTGTAAAGTTTGAAGTTTTATTTTATGGTAAACCGTTAAGTGTTAATGCAAAAAGTATGGAATTTATTACAGCTATGAGTAATAGTTTTGGTCAAAATGATGAATTTTCGCTTTTCTCTTATATTAAGGAAGGGAAAGCACAGTTTAGAGTTCAAACAGTTGGACAATGGATAGTATCTTGCAATCATAAAGATGACGTGACTAAAGATGGAGATTTAAAAGACTTATATGGAAAGGTTAATTCTTTATATAATGGAGCTACTTTAACATTCAATGTAAAAGAATAAATAAAAAAGAGTACTTGTACTCTTTTTTAATAATAGTATTTTCTACTTTTAATTAAATCTCTAGGTCTAATATTATATCTTTCTATAAAAGCTTTTGTGAAGTTACAAGATTGTTTGTATCCTAAATATTCGGCAACTTCATTAACATTTAATTCACTTTTTTCTAATAATTCTTTTCCTTTTACCATTCGATAGTTTAATATGGTTTTGTAAGGAGTTTCTCCATATTTATTTTTATATCCAAGTTTTAGTTTAAATTCATTTAGTTTAACTAATTTTGATAATTCTATGATTGATGGTGGATTTTGATAATTATCTGTTAATATTATCCTTGCTTTTCGTAGTGCTTCCATATCATATTCACTAAATTTAATATTAGATCTTTTCTTTACAGGGGCTTTAAATAGTAAAGGTAGTTCATAAGATAAAATTTCTAGAACTTTACTTTGTGTAAATAGTGCTCCATATTCCTCATTGTCTTTATTTAGAAGTTCATTTGCACAAATAAGTGTTTTTATATTAGTTGTATGGCTAGAAAGCTTTAAAATATCTTCTTGTATTTCAAAAAATGAGTTAATCTTATTTCTATATAGTTCTGAAAAATTCTCTAGTAGGAATTTTTTTTTAATATTTATTTGAATAGTTTTCATATTAATATCTTTTTTTATATTACTAGTTCCTTGAAAATTGTTAGAAATAATAATATCTGTTGAGTTTTCTTTTATACTATATTGATATTTACTTCTTGAGCTTTCATAGGTATAGATAAAGTCTTTTGAAACGGGAATAGTAAGGGTTAATATTGATTCATTAATAGGCATTGATGGTGAAATAATTGATGTGTTGTTTTTAAACTTTAGATTACTTTTTACTAGAACTATATTATTGTTTATTGCTTCTTGTTTTACATATCCACTACAAAATTTTTGACTAATGTCTCTTTTATTTGAGCTTATATTAGTAAACTGCTCTCCTGTAATAAATTCAGAAAAATCATCAAGATCTATTTTATAAATCATAAAAATCCTTATTAGCAATAAAAAAATACTTGCATACAGTATATAATATTGATAATCATTGTTAAAATAACTAGAATGTTATCCTAACTAATTTTAAAGGAAAATTAAAATGAAAAAAACTAGAGCAGCATCGTATTTATTACTATGCTCAATGATTTTAGGAGAAAATATTTATGCAAAGGAAAAAACTTATAAACTTGATGAAGTAGTTATTTCAGCTCAGAAACAAGAAGAGAAACTTTCTGATATTCCTTTGACGATAAGCTATTTTGATGAAATTGCTATTGAAGATAAAGATATAAAAAGTGTTGAAGATATATCAAAGTTTACACCAAATTTTACATTGATGTCTAATGGAACAAGGGGTGCTTCAACTCCATCAATGAGAGGTGTTCATGCTGAAGTCCAATCCTTTCAATTATCTACAGGGATTTATATCGATGGTGTTCCTAGTTTATCTAGTGTTGGATTTGATACTATATTTGATGATATTGAAAATATTCAAGTCTTAAAAGGGCCTCAAAGTACTTTATATGGTAAAAATGCTGAAGTTGGTGCTATTGTAATTAATACAAAACAAGCAAGTAATGAAAAGGAAGGTTATCTTACTTTAGGAGTTGGAACTGACTCAAAAAAAGAAGTAAGAGGGAAGATATCAGGAGCAATTATTGAAGATAAACTTTATGGGGGAATTAGTATAAGTCATAAAGAAAAAGATGGGTTTATAACACAAAAATCAAGTGGCAAAAAAATTGATAATCTAGAAAATGACTATTATAAACTAAGTGTAAGAGCAACTCCTAGTGATAACTTTGAAATATCATTGATGAGTTCATATTTAAAATATAATGATGGTGCAAGTAAATTAAATAGTTTTAGTGCTACAGACTCTAGGGTATTAGATGTTGATTTAATTGGACATAATAGAACCAAACAACAACTAAATAGTATAAAAATGAAATATGATTTGTCTGAAAATACAAGCATTGAATCAATTACTGCTATTAATAAAGTTAATGAAAATAGTGTATTTGATGGTGATGCTTCTACTTATCTTTTTTTTCATACACACAGAACTTCAAAATACAAGAGTTTCTTACAAGAGTTTAGATTAAAACAAAAGTTTGATAATTTTAGATATCTTTTAGGGATGGATTTTAATAGACTTGACTCAAATAATAGAACAAAAGTTTTATCCTATTATAATCCTACTTATAATATTAGTATTAATAATATAAGTACAAAAGAAGATGCTAAAGACAATGCTAAGGGAATATTTTTTCACTCTACTTATGATATAAACCATAAATGGTCACTAATCACTGGTTTTAGATATGATAAAGAAGAGAAAAAAATAAATGCACCAATGAATCCTTTACGACCTTCTTCTTTTTATGAAAAAAGAGAATATTCAGAATTTTCCCCAAAAATTGCAGTTAATTATAAAATATCTGATAATAATAGTATTTTTGCGAATATTTCGAAAGGATATAGACCAGGTGGATTTAATGCTTTTGCAAATATTCAAACAACATCTTATAAAGAAGAAAAGATTATTTCTTATGAAATAGGGAATAAGTTTTCAACTAAAGATTTACAACTTAATACAAGTATTTATTTTATGGATATAAAAGATATGCAAGTTCAAGAATCCATTTCTCCAAGTGTATTAATTATTAATAATGCAGCTTCCGCTACTTCAAAAGGTCTTGAACTTGATTTAAATTATAGACTTACATCCAATTTAGATTTATTTGCATCCACAGGTTTTAATGAGACAAAGTTTGATAAGTTTAGTGATATAAATGGGAATTACTCTAATAATTATAATCCAAATGCTCCAAAGTACACTTACAATATGGGAATTCAGTATAGAAACAATGAAGGTTATTTCGCACGACTTGATTTAAATGGTCAAGGAAAAGTTTATGCTGATAAACAAAATCAATACTCAAGAAAGGCTTTTAATACAGTTGATTTAAAAGTAGGTTATGAACTTGAAAGTTTTGATATATATTTATATGGGAAAAATATTTTTGATAAAAAATATGACTTTGCTGGTTATTATGGAGGACAATATACTATTCCTTCAGAACCTAGAGAAGTAGGGGTTAAATTAACATATAGATTTTAATAAATTAAGTAATTCTTAAAAATAGAGGGTTAACCTCTATTTTTTTGTTTATCTACAACGCAAAGAATTGCAGGAAGTAAAAGTAAGTCAAGTATCATTGCTAAAAATAGTGCAATAGAACTTATAAATCCAAAATTTGAATAAAGTGCAAAGTCACTTAAAAGAAATGTTCCTAATCCCAATACAAGTACAAGTGTTGTAATAATTATGGCACTTCCACTAAGAAGAAGTGATTCTTCAATAGATTCAACTACATTTTTTCCTTTTAGTTGTGCTGCTTTGAATTTAGCAAGGAAATGAACAGTATCATCTACAGCCACTCCTATAATCACTACAAATACTATTGCCATTCCAAGATCAACATTTATACCAAGCCAACCTGTAATTCCAACAGAAATTAATATTGGGGCAATATTAGGTATTGTAGATACTGCCATATATAGTTTACTTTTAAATGTATACCAAAAAATTAAAGTTACAAATACTAGGGCTAAGGAAATAGATTTAATCATAGTATTAGTAAGCTCTGTTCTCATATGACCGCTAATCATTGTAACACCTTCAACTGTTGCTGTATATTTACTATTATTTTTCCACCACTTATGAGTCCATCTATACATCTCAAGCTTTTCTAATTCACTTGAAAGATTTATCATAGCAGTGACTCTTAAATATCTAGAATCAACATCCATTAAATCATTTATTCCCATACCTTGTGGAAGAGATAAAGAATAAAGAAGCATATATTGTGAAATTAATTCTTTTGTTTCTGGTATTGAATAAAACTCTATTTTATTACCATTCATTAATTGATTATATTTTTTTACAATATCTGTTAAGGAATTAATATGTCTTACTTTTGAAAACTTTGATTTAAACTCGATATTAAATTTATTTACATCTTTAAGAAATTGAGGATTATTTATACCTGAATTTTCTTTACTATCAATGATAATTTCAATAGGAATAGTTCCACCAATATTTTTTTCAACAAATTGTGCAGATTTTCTAATTTGTGTCTTTTCATCAAATTGCTTTAAAAATTCTGTATCAATATTTGCATCTTTTATTCCTATAATTGCAAGTATTATTAAGACTAGACTAGTTGAAATAATCTTATATGGATTTCTTGAAATAAAATATGTATATTTTTTTATAATATTTTTTAATCTTTTTGTATTTTGTTTTTCTTCTTTAATTTTTGGATTAATTAAACTAAGTAACGCTGGTAAGAATGCAATACTTAAAATAAAAGCGATAATAGCTGCTGTTGCTATAACTATTCCAAAAGCTTGTAATGGAATAATTTTACTTATTCCCAAAGATATAAAACCTATAAAGGTAGTAAGGGATGTAATAAGTGCAGGTGTAAAGTTTTTTTGAATTGAAAATATAATACTTTCTTTATTATCTAATCCCTCTTTTCTTTTATGGAACCAAGTCCAAAAAATATGAATAGAATCAGCAATTCCAATAGCAATAACAAAAATAGGAAACATGGATGTTAATGTATTTAGTTTATATCCTAAAGAGAAAGTAAATCCTGCAATAAATATTACAGTTAATATTACTATTGATATAGGTAGTATAACACTCCAAATATTTCTAAAGATTACAAATAAGAGTAAAATAATAGTAATAAGTAAAATAGGCATAAACTTTCCAATATTACTTTTTATTGCACCAATAAAAGCATTTGTATATGCAGGAATACCCACATTATGATACTCTATTCCACTAATTTTATTTTTTTCTATTATTTTATTTACACTATGATACATTTTTATATAATCATCAGGTTTTAGATTTTTTGAATAAACCATTCGAACTAAAACTACAGCAGACTTTCCATCTTCAGATATGAGAAGTCCTTTTGTTTGTACATCCTTTAAAGCAATTTTTTCTTTCTCTTTTATTTGTGTATTGCTTAGTAAATCAATATTGTCTAAAAAATCTTCAACAATAATTTCATCTTCATCATTTTTATTTACATAAGAGTATTGATAGTTTGTAATAGAATCAACTCTAGCTACGTATTTAGTTTCCCATAAATTATTTGTTATATTTTGGATTGACTTTAATATATCTTTTTTAAATATCCCCTCATTGCTACGTAGTGCTATTAAAACTCTATCGTCTGAACCAAAAGTCTCTTTAAAATGTTCAAAGTTTTTCATAATATGAGAATCTTCATCAAACCATATCTTCCAGTCAGTTTCTACCCCTGCATTTTTTATATTTGCCATAAATAGTAAAATAGTAATTAATGGTGCTAAAAGTACAATATACCAACGATACTTAATTATATTTATTGCAAATTTTGTTTTATCAATCATTTTTTTCCTTTTTTAGAAGTAGTATTTAATTTCACATCCAAAACGTAGATGTTCATCTATATAAGTACTACTTTTTATATATCTTAGATCAGTAGATATATTTAAATTATCTGTTAATCTTCCATTGTATTTCATATAAACACTATTATCATCTTTTTTAATATCTTGTACATATGCTGCTAGAAATTCACTAGATGCGCTATCATTTAAGGTATATCTTAGCGCTAAGAATAGGTCATTATCAAAAGAAATATTATGATTATCACTTTTATAATATTCAGTAATTAGACCTAAATTGTGGTTTTTATAGATTTGTTCAAAAGTATATTCAAGTCCAACTCCTAATTGATAAAAATCATCTATCCTAATTTTTTCTTTATCATTAGTTTTTGTATAACTTCCTTCAATTTTATATAATGTTGAATCTATTACAAAAGTATTGTAAGTTAAGAGTTTAGAACTCAAAAATAAATAAGGATTTAGAAATTGGCTATTATCTTTAAAAATAATATTGTTATCGTAACCATAGAAGAAACCAAAACTCACATCTGCTGAAATATCTTCATCATAACTTTTAGTATATGTTGTTAAAATAGATGGAGTTTCTTTTTTATTAGAAAAATCTATATGTTCACTATATTCTTTATTAGTAAAAGGATAATAAACAGAATTTTTAGAGGGCATTTTAATATCCTCTTCAAAGGCTTTAATATAAAACCTAAGAATTGAGTCATCTTCCATAAAGTAGTTAACATTAGCCATTATTGATCCATTCTTATAGTTAGAAAGTGAATCTTTTTGATAGTTCTGGCGATTAAAAATATCTACTAAATTATTAGCTTCTAAGGTTCCTAAAAATATTGTTTTTTTGCCAATATCAAAGTCAAAACTATCAAAACTTTTAGAATAATATAATTCATCTATATGTAAGTAATCTCTTTTTTTATCATTTAGATCTTTTAAAACTTCAATTTTTGAATATATTTTTGTATCTTCAAAAAAGTATTTCATTTCATTTTGATATGTTAAACCTAGATTATATGAGTCTTTTTTATTTTGTTTTTTTATATATGATTTATATTCTATTCCTATGAAATTACTTATTTCAAATTCAGCATTTGCAAAAGAATATAATAGTAAAAATATAATTCCTAATCTTTTCAAAGTTTAATCTTTTAAATATCTTTTTGAGAATAATTTCTCATCTAGATTTAAATGAATCTCATCTTCTACGTATTCTAAGTTTGTGGATTTTAGATTTTGGTGATTTTGTATTTTGATATTTTTAACTCTATATGTATTACCTATTTTTTTATAACCACTATATCTTGCAGTTTTTAGAAGTTCTTTTTTCTTGTCATAGTAATCTACTTTTAAAATTACATAACTTTTTTTATCAACATATAATACTTGTTTTGAATATCCAGAATTAGTATCTTTTGGGTATCTTTCATAAACAAATACATCAAGACGGTCTAACTTTGCTTCTGAAAAGTTTTTTGAGTGTAAATATTTTGATGGTTCTCTTGATGATATATCTTCATAAGAAAACTCACTTCCCATAAAAGAGCCACTTTTATTTTTACTTGAAATTCTTTTAATTCTTTTAAGCGCGGGAAGATATAACCATTGGTTATTGTTTTTGTTAATCTTTTCATGTGTAAGGAACTTTGTTCCCTTTACATCTAAGGGAGTTTTAAATTCCATTAATGATTTATCACCATTAATTCCATTGTTCTTTTTATTTTCAAACGAAATTGACTGCATAACTCTTTTTGATTGGTTTTTTGCTTGGTCGATTAATGTCATTTCAATAACACTTTTTGCACTTTCGTAGCCGTTAGAATTTTGTTTAACTTTAATAGCTATATCTATCGTACTTAATGCAAAAAGATTAGTCACAACAATTAGTGAGATGAATAAAGTTTTTCTCATTTTTATAGTCCTTTATTTTTTGGACCATATTACTTTAAATGATAATTAATATCAATTCATTTTTTATTATATAAGGATTTTAATTCATTTTAGAGGTATTAAATAAATAAATCTTTTTTTGTTCTTTTTTGATTTCAATTGGAGCAATACCAAAGTGTTCTTTAAATATTTTACTAAAATGGCTAATACTTTTGTATCCAACAATTAAAGAAGCTTCACTAATATTTATTTCATCATTTTCTAAAAGTTTTTTTGCTTCATTTAATCTGTATTCTTGTAGATAACCAAAAACAGTATTTCCAAATATTTGCTTAAAACCTTTTTTTAGTTTAAATTCATTTATTGCAGATTTATAAGCAAGGGTTTTCAGTGATGGTGGGTTTTCCATATTAGTTATTAATATCTCTTTTGCTCTATGTAGAGATTCAATATCTTTTGAACTAAGATAGATTGTATTGTTTTTTTCTTCAATATCAACATTATTAATTGTTGTATAAACTAAATCAAGTAATTTTGATTCTATATATAATTCTTGTAATTTAGAATCAAGTCCTGAGATTTGTAAAAGATCATTAAGCAGAACTTTTTGTTTGTTTGTAATATAATTATTTAGTTTGACATCTATGTAGTCACCTTTATATACAGACTTAGCTTTTTTGAACTTCTCATTTTCTTGTGTGATTTCATCATAAAGCTTTTTCTCAAATGTAACATAATGTAGGATATTTTTTGTATTTTTTGAATACATACTGTGTGATTTATGCCCATTGTATTGTTCTCCATTCCAGCAAATATTTGAATCCCATTTTGTTTTCTCTTTCTTTCTTGAGTCTTCCATATATATATCACCACCTGTGTTAAAACATAAAAAAGATGAGTCCCCTGTATTCGTATTTTGTATAATAGTATCTTCATTAAATTTAGCAACAAATGAAAAATACTTGATTCCAAATCCAGTATTAAAGTGGTTTAGATGTATGTTCCCAATTTTTTCATCAAACTTTAATTCTTTTTTTCCTTTTTTATTACTTGATACCATAAGTGAATTTCTTACTTGATCCCAAAACTCTGTAGTAGAAATATATCTACTCATAAATAACCTCCAACATTAAAAAGAATCCTTTTAATCATTAAAATAATATTGATAATGATTTTCAATTAAACTATAATTTCCCTTTCAATTTGATTAATAGAATTAAAGGATAGATATGAAAACAATTAGTATATTTAAAAGCTCAATAATCTCTTTAGTAGTTAGTGTTAATTTGTATGCAAATGACACAACAACTAATAAGAAGTTAGATGAAGTAACTGTAACTGCAAATAAAATTGAGGAAAATTTGCAATATGTACCGCAAAGTATTAGTGTTATCGATGGGGAAATACTTCAAGAAAAAGGTATTACTGATATTATGGGAATAGTAAAAGAGATTCCTAATATGAGCGATATTCCTGATCATGGAACAATGATTAATTTTAGAGGATTAAATAGTTCAATGTTTACAAATAATAACCCTGTTGTTATTTATATAGATGGCGTACCTACAAGTGATAGAATGGGTTATGATGTATCTTTATCAAATGTTGAAAGAGTTGAAGTTTTAAGAGGGCCACAAGGTACCTTATATGGTAAAGATGCCATTGGTGCAGTTATTAATATTATAACTAAAGAACCTACAAATACATTATCTGGGAATTTGGGCTTTGAATATAGTAGTAATAATACAATGTTAGGTACTTTTAACATCAATGGCCCAATTATTGAGGATAAGTTATATTTTGGATTAAATGGTAAATCAAAGAATAGTGATGGTTGGGTAACTAATTCATTAAAAAATGATGATAAAGCAAACAATTCGACAGATAATAAATATAGTGGATACTTACTTTTTAAACCAAGTGATAATTTATCTGCAAAGTTAACACTTTCTAAATATGATGTAAAAAAAGATTGGGGAGCAAATCATACACTTCCTGGTGCATCATTAATAAATGAATTTAATAGAAAAGGTGCTGAAGTATCGAGCTTTGATGTTGATGCTTTTGAGAATACAAAAGTTGATTCTCAATCATTAAATATAAACTATGATTTAAATGGTTTGAATTTTTCATCAGTAACAACACATAAAAAATTAGACTTGGATTCTGATTTTGATTCAGACTATGGTAATAATCCAATGTTTGCTGGCTTAAAACAGTTTAATTATACTGAAAATGAAGAATGGACTCAAGAGTTAAGACTTTCAAGTTTTGAAAATGAAATCAAATGGGTTACAGGGCTTTATTTTGATAAAGGAGATAGAAGTCAAGGTCCTTATGGTATGGAATATCCAATGTATGATCCTATAACTTTTGCTTTCTTAGGAAACTATTCTAGTGACGCATATTCAAAATCTAAGAGTACAACTCAAGCTCTTTTTGGTCAAGCTATTATACCTATTACACAAAAAATTGATTTAACATTAGGTGGTAGATACCAAAGAATCAAAAAAGATATTGATCTTAAAATGTATAATAACCTAATAGGTGCAAATCAAATGCTTATGCAATCACTTAATGGTAAAAAAAACTGGAGTGCTTTCTTACCTAAAGTAGCATTCTCATATAAAATGAATGATACTTTAACTTCTTTTGCATCTGTTTCAAAAGGTTATATGCCAGGAGGGTTCAACTATTTTTCTATGACAGGTAATCAAGATGAAAACAGTTTTAAACCACAAACTTCTGTTAATTATGAAGTAGGTGTTAAAACAGTATTTGATGACTTAGTATTAAATGCTTCAATTTTTAGAATGGATATAAAAGATATTCATATTTATAAGCAAGAAAATGGAATGTTTTTAACTGATAATGCTGATAAAGCCCATTCTTATGGATTAGAAGTTGATTTTAATTATTTCCCTACGGATGAAATAGAAATTTCAGGTGCAGTAGGTTTAATAAAAGCTAAATACGATGATTACAATGCAGGAAGTAAAAAATATGATGGTGAGAAAATTGAAAATACTCCAAGTTATACTGCTAACTTAGGTATTGCTTATTACCATCCAACAGGTTATTATGGAAGATTAGATACAAAAGCAATTGGACCAAATTCATTTTTTAATTCTGGATTTCAAAAGTTTGAAAGTCAAGGAAGTAGTTTTTTTGCTGACGTAAAAGTAGGGTATAAATACAAAGACTTTGATATTTATAGTTTTGTTACGAATCTAACAAATGAAGAATATATGACTAGTTATAAAAATAATGGTATGGTTGGAATTGCTACGTTTAATGATCCCCGAGCATTTGGTTTAGGGCTTAAATATTCCTTCTAATTATTAAATAAAAAGAGATATAAACTCATAAAAGAGTTTATATCTATAAAATATTTAAAATCCTTTACAAAAGAAAAAAAATCCTTTTAAAACAATCTTATTATTGATAGTCTTTCTCAATATTAATATACTTTCGAAATGAATACTCTAGGAGAAGAAATGAAGAAAAAAATGAAGAAAAAAAGTTTATGGAATATATTATCCCCCGTATGTTTTGAGATGATATTATCAATATTCCTTTCTGTATTAGGAGCAGTAAGTTTAATAATAAGTTTAACTATATTATCTTTTACTCTTTCTAATCTTTTATTTAATACCCCAATAGAATTTTTTGGTGTAGAAATGAATTTAATAAATACTATTATTTTATTATCTGTAATGATTATTGTATCTTTTACAACAAGACTTGGGTCTTTTGTTATATCACATATAGGAGCTTTTAAACTTGAACAAATATTAAGAACAAAACTATTATTACATTTAGCGAAAGTTCCTTTAGGGTACGTAATAACTACAGGTTCTGGAAGATTAAAAAAAGTAATGCAAAATGATGTAAGAGATTTACATGCTTTTGTTGCCGATAGTGTGCCTATGATTGCGAAAAGTATAGTTGCACCTATTTTGACTTTATCAATTTTGTTTTTTGTTGATTATAGATTAGCTTTAGCAAGTGTAGGTGTTTTATTTATTGGTTTAATTATTATGGCTACTACAATGAAAGATTCTGCTTATTACCGTGAATTATATGAAAAAAGTCAAGGGGAAATTAATAAAGCTGTAATTGAATTTGTTCAAGCTATGCCAGTTGTTAGAACTTTTGATGACGGAAGTCAGTCTTTCAAAAGATATAATAATTCTTTATTTAATTATAGAAATAATTTAAATACTTGGATATCTCAAACTAGCACAAGTGCTAAATTGGGGATAATTGTCTTAAGTCCATTACCAACCTTACTTACTGTATTCTTAATAGGAATCTATTTTCTTAATAATGAAACAATGAATTTATCTTCATTTATTTTAGCTTTATTTTTAAGTACAGGAATGGCAGATTCTTTTATGCCTCTTATGTGGATGACAAATTTTATTAAAAAATCACAATCTTCTGCCATAAGAATTTTTGAAGTACTTGATATAAAAGCACTTTCTCAAGTTGAAAAAAGTACGTTGCCCCTTAATAATTCTATTACCTTTGAAGATGTTTCTTTTTCATATGATAATACAGAACAAAAAGCATTAAAAAATATTAACTTTGTAGTACCTCAAGGTACAGTTACTGCTTTAGTAGGTCCAAGTGGAGCTGGTAAAAGTACAGTTGCGAAACTTATTCCAAGATTTTGGGATGTATCAAAGGGGAGTATTAAAATAGGAGGTGTAAATATTAAAGATATTAAATCTGATGATTTAATGGAATCTGTTTCTTTTGTATTTCAAGATACGTTTCTTTTTCATGATACGATTTTAAACAATATAAAAATGGCAAATCCAAAAGCAAGTGATGAAGATGTAATAAAGGCAGCAAAAGCTGCACAAATTCATGATTTTATTGAAAGTTTACCTAATGGATATTTATCTAAATCTGGTGATAGAGGTACAAATCTTTCTGGTGGACAAAAGCAGAGAATTACTATTGCCCGAACTATTTTAAGGGATAATCCAATAGTTGTTTTAGATGAAGCAACTGCTTTTGCCGATCCTGAAAATGAAGAAGAAATTATTAAAGCATTGGCAAATTTAATGAAAGAAAAAACTGTAATTGTAATTGCTCACAGATTATCAACTATTAAAGATGTAGATCAAATAGTTGTATTTGATAAAGGTGAGATTGTTGAAGTAGGAAAACATGAAGAACTTCTTGAAAATAAACTAGTTTATAATAATCTTTGGCAAAACTATATACAAGCTCAAGATTGGAACTTAGAAACTAAAAATGAAAATAAAGAGGAGTCAGCATGACTAATAGAATTTCATCTTTAATGGAGTCATATAGAATAACATTAAGAATAGCAGGCGATAAAAAAGATAAATTAAATAGAAGTTTTTTAGCTTTTATTTTTTCTTATATCTTTCAAGGAGTTGGATATTCTTTGTTTTATCCTCTGCTTCAAGTTATATTTGAAAAGGAGTTTATTCTAAATGACTCCTTGTTTTGGTTAGGATTGATATTTGTATCAGGAGTTTTATCTCTAATATTTAGATGGTATGCTTTAGATTTTAATTATACAAATGATGTAACAGATGTAACACATAATCTTAGAATGAATCTTGGAAATAAAATAAAATCAATGCCTTTACAGAAGTTAAATAAGTACAGAACAGGAGAATTGAATTCTATACTTGCACAAAATGTTGATGAGTCAGTACTTCATATGGGAATTGTTGCAGGGATGGCTTTTGAAACTTTAGTTGTGCCTTTGATTGTTATTATTGGAACATTTTTTATTGATCCTAAAATGGCCCTTGCGATTATCATAGTTTTACCTTTAAGTTACCCAATTTATAAGTGGAGTAGAAATAAAACAAAAGAAGAAAAAAATGATAACCTTATTGCTCATGCTAATTTAGAAGCAGATACTATTGAATATTTACAAGGACTTCCTGTACTTAGATCAATTAATCAAGTAGGTGAAAATTCTGGAAGACTTCAATCTTCAATATCTAGAGTAAGACAGTCCCAGTTAAATGGTATTACAGGATCTCTTATTCCTCTAGTTATAATGAATACTCTTATTGAATTTGTATTTTTAATGATTTTATCTCTTGGGGCATTTTGGATTACTTCAGGAAGTTTTTCTATTGCAGGATTGGTTGCTTTATTAATTATTGTAAATAGATTATCAGAACCATTAGCAAACTTTTTGGCAATCTCTTCTGTTCTTGATATTATGGAACTTGGTTTTAAAGAAATAGAAAAAATTCTAGATATCAAGAGCTTAAAAATAAATGAACCAGAATCACTTGCATTGGTTCATGACATCTCTTTTGATGATGTAACTTTTAATTATTCTGGGCATAAACAAAAAGCTTTAAATAAAGTAAGTATTACAATCCCTTCAAATGCACTAACAGCTATTGTTGGTTCAAGTGGTTCAGGGAAAACAACAATTACAAGATTGATTATGAGATATGATGATCCTAGTAATGGTCTTATTAAAATCGGTGGAGTTGATATTCGGAATATGACTCAAGAAAATCTTATGGGAAAAATCTCAGTTGTATTTCAAGATGTTTATTTATTTGATGATTCAATTTTAAATAATATCAGAATGGGGAATCCAAATGCAAGTGATGAAGAAGTTAAAAATGCTGCCAAAAAAGCCCATTGTCATGAATTTATTTCAAATTTACCTGAAACATATAATACACAAGTTGGAGAAATAGGGGGAAGTTTAAGTGGTGGAGAGAGGCAAAGAATATCAATAGCTAGAGCTATTTTAAAAGACGCACCAATTGTAATTTTAGATGAGCCTACATCAGCTTTAGATACGGAAAGTGAAATAGCAGTACAAAAAGCTTTAGATGAATTAATTGCCCATAAAACAGTTATTGTTATAGCTCACAGATTATCTACTATTTCCCATGCAGATAATATCTTAGTAGTTCAAGATGGACAGCTTATTGAAAATGGTACACATGATGAATTACTAGTTAAAAAAGGACGATATTTTTCTATGTTTGCTGCTCAACAAAGAGTAAAACAATGGGATCTTTCTAATGAGTAAAGATTTAAATAAAAGTCATGTTTCCTTACTTTTTAGTCTTTACACAACCCAATATTTAGGATTAGCATTTTTTACTGAAGCATTTATTGGAATATTAAGACAAAATGGAGTTTCTTTAGAGAGCCTTGGACTTGTTTATATGCTAGGTTTATTTTGGGTTATTAGGTTTTTATGGGCTCCTTTTGTTGATAGTATATCTTTTAAAAGGTTAGGACATTATAGAGGTTGGATTATTATATTTCAAGGTTTTATGACAACTATACTTATATTAACATCAACCTTTGATATTCTCAATGACCTTAAAATTGTTATTTTCTTTAGTGTTATATTCGCTTTTTTCTCAGCATCACAAGATATTGCACTTGATGCTTTAGTATTTAAAACTGTATCTTTGAAACATCGAGCTTCTGCAAATGCTTTAAAATCAAGTGGTGGGATGCTTGGTATGATTTTAGGCGGTGGAGTTGGACTTATATTATATGAACATTTAGGATGGGAGAGTACCATGTTATTACTCTCTCTTGTAACTGGAATAGCATTATTACAGATTATTTTTTATAAAGAACCTAAAAAAGAAAAAAATAACGATGAAAATAAAATTGATTTTAAACAATATATTAATTTTTGGAAAGGAAAAAATCGTAAAAATTGGCTTTTCTTTCTAATAGTATATCCTATAGCAATTAGTTCTGCATTTGGATTAATTATGCCTATGTTAGTTGATTTAAAATGGGAGCTTGATAAAATAGGATTTTATGTACATATCATAGGTTATGGAATAGGGGTATTTGCCTCTTTTGCTGCATCTACTATTATCAATTATTTAGGAAAAAGAAAAGTATTGATAATTGCTGCAATTGGTCAAGTGTTTGGAGTTCTTCTATTATTGTTTTTAGGATATGGCTACGACAGTACATTTCTTGTGATGTTTGTAGTTGGTTTTATATTTTCTTTTTATAGTCCATCTTCAGTTGTTATGACTACATTAATGATGGATGAATCCTCAAAGAAAACTCCTGCTTCACAATTCGCAATACAACATAGTATTTATATGTTCTCAGGGATTTTCTTCGCTGGCTTATCTGTATCAATATCTGGAGTGATAGGTTATTCAAATGTTATATTAATTGGATCATTATTCGGAAGTTTAGCAATATATGCATCATTTAAAATAGATTTAGCAAAGGAGTTTTAACATGAAAGAGATAAGAGTTTTGATGATGATAAATATTCTTTGTGTATCAGCAATGATGGCTTTTTTAGCTGTAGTCGGACCTATTATTAGAGAATTAGGCTTACAAGAGTGGCATGCTGGGTTGACTGTTGCTATTTCTGGAATATTTTGGGTTCTTCTTTCACGATACTGGGGTAGAAAAAGTGATATTGTGGGAAGGAGACCTATTTTAGTTATTGGAATTAGTGGAGTTGCTATTGCCTATTTAGCTTTGGCTATATTTATTGATAAAGCATTAGTCTCTCCTCCTTCAGTTATTATTTCTTTATTAATTTTAGTAATTACTCGAGGTTTAATAGGAGCATTTTATTCAGCTATTACACCTGTATCAAACGCTTTAATTGCCGATAATATACCAAAAGAAAAAAGAACAGCATATATAGCAAAATTAGCTGCCTCTAGTGGTATTGCAATGGTAATAGGACCCCCAATAGGAGGATATTTAGCAAAGACAGGATTAAGTACTCCTTTATATATTTTTGCTTTATTACCTCTTATTGCTGCAATTTTCGTATATTTTGTACTTCCTCACGAAAAATCAATTATTACAGAAGAAACTCCTAGATTAAGAGTTTTTGATCCACGATTAAGAATCCCAATGTTTGCTGCATTTATTACAATGTTTGTAATAGTCACATCTCAAGTTTGTATGGGGTTTTATTTAATAGATAAGTTTAACTTAGATCCTATTACTGCATCTGAAGTTACTGGTTTTGTACTTGCTTGTATTGGAATTGTATTTATTGTATCTCAAATTATTATTTCAAAAATTGTAATTGAAGCAAAAGCTTTGTTAAAATATGGTGCATTTATTGCTATGTTAGGTTATATTGTAGTTTCCATGATGAATTCTCAATTAGTATTAATTATAGGTTTTTGTATAGGAGCTTTTGGTCTTGGTATGCTTTTCCCAGCATTTCAAACTCTTGCAGTAAATGAGGTTAATAAGATAGAACAAGGAGCAGCTTCTGGTACAGTATCCGCAGCTCAAGGTTTTGGTATGGTATTCGGTCCAATTATTAGTACTTTGATTTATAAGATAGATCCAGTTGCTCCTTTTGTTTTATCCTCAATCATATTTTTTATATTAGGAATTACAGCAATTAGAGGAAATATTAAATAAAAATCACTAATTATAAGATTGTATTATAACAAGTGAAACTTTCTTTAAGAATAATAAGCTAAAATTATAACATTAATTAGAAAAGAGGGTTCAACTGAGCCTTTAATTTCTTTGGAATATGTGCAAATACCATAGAGCTATTTTTAATAAACTTCTCCTTTTCGTAAATAGCAATATCTATTGACATATTAGATGTCTTAAAAGTTAATAATTTGATTGTTTGATCTCTCTCTTCAAATGATAAGTTCATTTTACTAAGATCAATTATTGATTTTTTACTTTTTGCCATTTTATTCCTAGAACTTTTTTCTAATTATAGAAAAATGATACTTAATAGGATTTAATAAAATGAATAAAGACGAAAGTATAAAATCAATTCCCTTTGATAGATTACAGTTTTTCCCTGTAATGATGTTTGCTACTGTTATGGGTTTAACAGGTTTAGCGTTAGTTTTTAAAAAAATAGAAGAAGTTTTATATTTACCCTCAATTTTAGGCTTAGTTACTGGTGTATTCTCTACAATTTTATTTTTTGTAATTTTATTTATATATTTAAAAAAAATCAGTAAGTTTAAAAAAGAAGTTTTATCTGAGCTTACACACCCCATAAGAATAAACTTTTTTGCGGCAATTTCAATATCTACACTTCTTTTATCAGTTTTTTATAGGCATTTAATAGTTGACTTATCACAAATATTTTTTATAGTAGGTGCTTCTTTACATATATTTTTCACTTTTTATACAATTAAATTTTGGATAAATAATAATCTTGAAATAGTACATTCTAATCCTGCTTGGTTTATTCCTATTGTTGGTAACTTGATAGTTCCAATTGCTGGAATAGGTTTTATTGATGATAGTGTTTTGTATTTTTATTTCTCAATTGGTATTTTCTTTTGGATTGTTTTATTTTCAATTATCTTAAATAGAATTATGTTCCATAAACAATTTGCCCCAAAATTTATGCCAACACTATTTATTCTTATCGCACCTCCTGCTATTGGTTTTTTGTCATATATAAAATTAACAGGTGAATTAGACTTTTTTGCTCATATGCTTTATAGCTTAGCATTGTTTTTTACTCTTTTAGTTTTTGTTATGTATCAAAATTATATAAAAATAAAGTTCTTTATTTCATGGTGGGCATTTACTTTCCCAATGGCTGCTATTACACTTGCAACTGCAACAATGTATCAACTTACAAATGTATGGGTTTATTCTTTATTTACGTATATTTTTATGATTATTACTACAATAATTGTGGCTTTAGTAGCAAAAGAGACTATATCACATATGAGAAAAAAAGAAATTTGTATTATGGAATAATATAAGATAAATAAATATTTATATTAATATGCTAGAATCTTTCATAAATTAATAAATTATATGAGGTATTAGTATGGATTTTAGATATATAGGAAATAGTGGTCTTAGAGTTTCTTCTATTTGTATGGGAACGATGACATTTGGTTCTACAACTTCTAAAGAAGAAGCTTTTAAGATTTTAGATAAAGCATATGATTCAGGTATTAACTTTTTTGATACAGCAGAAATTTACCCAGTTCCACCTAAGAGTTCAACAGAAGGTGACACTGAAAGAATTGTAGGGGAATGGCTTAAAACAAAAGATAGAGATTCTATTATTTTAGCTTCTAAAGTAAGTGGAGCTGCTGCTGGATGGTTTGTACCTTGTACTAGACATGGATTAACTGCAATTGATTCTTTTCATATTAAAAAAGCAATTGAGGGTTCATTAAAAAGATTAGGTACTGATTATATAGATTTATATCAAATGCATTGGCCAGATCCTATTGTTCCTATTGAAGAGTCATTAAGAGCTTTTGATGATTTAGTAAAAGAAGGAAAAGTAAGATATGTTGGAACTTCAAATGATTCTGCTTATGGTTTAACAAAAGCAAATGAAACTTCAAAACATAATAAACTTACAAGATTTCAATCTATTCAAAATAACTTCTCTCTTTTAAATCCAAGATTTTTAGATGAGTTAGCAACAGTTTGTAGAAATGAAAATATCTCACTTTTACCATATTCACCAATAGGTGGAGGAATGTTAAGTGGTAAGTATAATTCTGGATTATTTCCAGAAGGTTGTAGATTTACAGCTTATAAGAATAATTCAAGTGCAAGAGTTAGAGCTATGACAGATAGATTTGTAAATGAAAAAACAATTGGTGCTACAAAAAGATATATGGAATTAGCTAAAGAATATGGAATTTCACCAGTAACTTTAGCTGTTGCTTATTCTAAGCATTTTGATTTTGTAGCATCTACAATTATAGGGGCAAGAAAATTAGAACAATTAGATGAATCTCTTGAAGCATTTAAGTTCAAAATAGATGCTGAACTTATGAAAAAAATTGAAGAGATACAAAAGGATATTTTATACCCAATGGGTTAAAAACTTTTGATTTAATCAATAATATTTTTTAATTTTATTCTCATACTCCAATTATAAGTATTTTTAATCATTTTAATTGTAAAATAAATTATATTTTTATTTGGAGTGTAGGGATGAAGAGGTTAAGTATCGCTAAAAAGTTCACTATGATCGCGATTATAGTAACTTTGGTAATGTTAGTAATTGGTTATTTTGTATTAAACATATACAAAAGTGATTTGACACAAGAAGTTTATTCAAATGTTAAAAATGAACTTCAAAATTTATCAAATCAGAAAATTAAAGGAAAGTTTGAAGTTGGTATTTCAAATGCAATTTCAATATCAAATGATGGGCAAATAAAAAAAGCTCTAAGCACAAAAAATAGAGACCTAGCGATTAATGCTTTAGGGACTTTATCTTCTAGTATGAAAGAATCTACTCCTTTCAAAAACATAAAAGTTCATATTCACACAAAAGATACTTACTCTTTTTTACGTTCTTGGAAACCCAAAAAATTTGGAGATGATTTAAATTCATTTCGACATAGTGTTGTGAAAGTAAATAACACTAAAAGTGCCGTAAATACTTTTGAAGTTGGAAAAGCTGGATTAAGTATTAGGTCTGTTGTACCTATTTTTAATGATGGGAAAAATCATGTAGGTTCATTAGAATTTATGCAAGGAATTAACTCAGTTGCTAAATCTTTTGATAAAAATGGGGATGCTTTTTTATTATTAATGGATAAATCTTTATCTGTTGCTTCTGTAAATAGTAATAAAATTTTAAAGAATTATATAATCTCACAAAAGTTTGTAAATAATGATTTTGTAAAAGATAGTAAATCAATTGATTTTACAAAGCTATTTAATCAAAAGTTTTTTATTAGTGATAAATATTTTTACACATATGTTGATGTAAAAGATTTCAATGATAAAAAGTTAGGTATTGCAATGGTTGCAAGACCAATTGCACAGGTTATGGTTGCTGTTGATCATACTGCATCTATTATTTGGGTTGCACTTATTATTTTAGTAATTTCTTTATTATTAAGCATGTTAATTTCATTATTTAATATGAAAAGAAATATTTTATCTCCAATCTTAATACTTAAAGAATCAATTGATAACGTAGCTTCAAATACATCATCTGAATCTAAAAAGTTAAATATTATTTCAAATGATGAAATAGGTGATGTTGTAGGAAGTTTTAATGCTTATTTAGATTCTATTGAAGTTGGCATTCAACAAGATAGACTTGTTATTGAAGAGTCTAGACAGATTATTGAAAAAGTTAATGCTGGATTATTAAATGACAGAATCAAAAATAAAGCTCATTCTCCAGCCGTAGATTCACTTGTAACAGAAATCAATAATATGATAAGTAGAATGCAAGAAAATTTAACAAAATTATCTGATACTCTTGTAGCCTTAGCAAATGCTCAATATGATTATAAAATACCTCATATTGAAGGTTTAACTGGATTAGTAGCTTCTTTATTATCAGGAGCTAAAGTAACACAATCTACTATTAATGAAGTTATGTGTTTAATTGATAATTCAAATGCAAAACTTACTCAAAGTGCAGGAAGTTTAGAAAGTGCTTCTCAAAACTTAAGTGATTCATCTAATGCCCAAGCAGCTTCTTTAGAACAAACAGCTGCTGCAATTGAAGAGATCTCTGCAACTATTACAAAAAGTAGTGAGAATGCAGCTCAAATGGCAAATGTAGCTCAAAAAGTAACTAAATCAAATGATTTAGGAAAAGAATTAGCATATAAAACATCTGATTCTATGGATAAGTTAAGTAAAGAAGTACAAACAATTTATGAAGCTATTTCTGTTATTGATCAAATCGCTTTCCAAACAAATATTCTTTCACTAAATGCAGCCGTTGAAGCTGCTACTGCTGGAGAAGCTGGGAAAGGATTTGCTGTAGTTGCTGCAGAAGTTAGAAACCTAGCATCAAGATCAGCAGAAGCTGCTAAAGAGATTAAAGACTTAGTTGAAAGTGCAACTACAAAAGCAAACGATGGTAAAAATGTAACTTCACAAATGATTGATGGTTATAATAATTTAAATGAAAATATTACAACTACAATTGATCTTATTGAAGAAGTTGCTAGTGCTTCAAGAGAACAACAACAAGCTATGGAGCAAATCACTGATACTGTTAACTCTCTGGATCAAGCAACACAGAAGAATGCTTCTTTAGCTTCAACAATTAATGAAATGGCAAGTACCACTTCATCTTTAGCTTTAGAATTACAAAGTGCAGTTGATAAAACAAGCTTTGACAAAGAAGCTAAAAAAAGAGTTTGTGATACAAATATGATTTTTGATTTAAATAAATTAAAATCAGATCACATTGTATTCAAAAATACTAATTTTTCTCAATGTAAAGAAAACTTCACATTTACAGTAAAAAGTCACCATGAATGTAATTTAGGTAAATGGATTGATGAAAATGAAAACTCACACTTTGCAAATACAAAAGAGTGGGAACAGTTAAAAGTTGCCCATAGAAAAGTACATAATATGGTTCAAGATACAGTAGATTTATATGCTCAAAATTATGACAATGGTCAGATATTTGCAGTAACTGAAAATATAGAACAAAATATTGATACGGTATTTGATTTATTAAATAGAATTAGAGAAATTAACTGTAATAATTAAAATTTAGGAGTTTAAGATGTCTAGAGAAGTTGTTTTAAAAGATAATGCATTTTTAGTAAGTGAAACTAACTCTAAGGGAATAATTACCTTTGCAAATGATGAATTTTGTTCAATTGCAGAGTATTCAAAAGATGAATTACTAGGGGAACCACATAATATAGTAAGACATGAAGAGATGCCAAAAGCTGCATTTGAAGATTTATGGAAAACTGTATCAAAAGGTTTAGTTTGGCAAGGTTTTGTTAAAAACAAAACAAAATCTGGAGCTTTCTATTGGGTTTTTGCAACTGTATATCCATTTAAAAATGAAAATGGTGAACAATGTTTTATGTCATGTAGAAGAAAACCAAGGGAGTCAGAAGTTAAAAAAGCTATTGAGCTTTATAGAACTATGAACTAGAAGATTTTAGTTTCAATAAAAGGGAAGAGGGAATTATCCTTTTTCCCTTTTTTTATGGCTAAAAATAAGTATTAAAGTAATAAATATATATAATTTATGTAAATATATTAAAAAAGGTATATAGTGAAAGTAAGAGTATATTATGAAGATACAGATGTAGGTGGAGTAGTTTATTATGCAAACTATTTGAAATTTTGTGAAAGAGCTAGATCTCAATTATTTTTTGATAAAGGGATGTCTCCACATAATGGGGATGAATTTTTTGTTATTAAACATGTTGATGCTGATTATATTAAGTCTGCTGTTTTTGGTGATGTACTTGATGTAACATGTAAACTAGTTGAAAAAAAAGCTGCTTCTGTTACTATGTACCAAGAGGTTTTAAGAGATGGGGAAGTTTTATTTAAAGGTAACTTTAAATTAGCATTTTTAAAAGACTTTAAACCTACTAGAATACCTAAAAATATACTTGAAGTATTTCAAGAGGAAAATTAAATGAAAAGAATTATATTAACTATAGTATTGCTGTCAAGTTTTTTATTTGCAAAAGAGAATTTAACTTTAAACTTACAAAATGAAGTTTATCTTTTACCAAAAGAAAGTAAAATTGTAAAAGAAAAAATAATAAAACTTATTAGTAACTCTAAGAGTGATATTAAAATTGCTATGTATAACTTTTCATATAAGAAGTTTGCAAAACAATTAGCAAGTGCATCTAAAAAAGGTATAAAAGTAAAAGTACTTTTTGATAGATCAAAGATAAAAAAAGATGATAAGATTTTTAAGTATCTAAGAGCTAACAATGTAGAAACAATTGTAACAAAAAAGAAGCTTCATACTAAAATTGCTGTTTTTGATAGTAAGATTGCACTAGTTGGAAGCATGAATTGGACAAAAGAATCTTTTAAAAATAACTATGAAGTAATTGTATTTACAAAGGATAATAGGGTAGTCTCAAAATTAGATAATTTCATTGATAAACATTAGAAACACATAGTAAATACAATTAAATATTAGTTTAAAATATTATTGGCTATGATTTTTGCTTGGAGTTTTTTTATGGCAAAATTTATTATAGCGTGTATTGATAATGATGTTGAAATCTTAGATGAATTATACAATAAGATTTCAAGAATAGTTGACAGTGATTATATTATAGAAAGCTACATAAATGCTGAACAAGCACTTATTGGTTGTCTAAATAATATCATTGCTGGAAATGAAATTTTAATTACTATAAATGGAAAAAATAATTCAAATATCACTTGCGATGATTTCCTTATAGAACTTTACAAAAACTCACCAAACACTAAAAATATTGTTTTTAAAGATGCTTTAGATTTAGACAATATTGAAACTATAATTAATAACTCAACAATTTACAAAATCATTCCACGAAAACTAAAAAATGTAGATTTTGAACTAATTGTTTTAGAAGCTATAAAATTAAATGCAGAAGAGAGACGATTAAAAGAGTATAAAAGAGTCCTTGAAGATGCAGTTGATAAAAGAACAAAAGAGTTAAATAATATAAATGTAAAATTAAACATTTTAGCAACAATTGATTCTTTATCTGGGGTGAAAAATAGACGTAGTTTCTTTGAATCATGTGGCCCAATGATTTCATATAATAGAAGAGAGAAGAAACAATTAGCAACATTAATGATTGATATTGATAAATTTAAATTAATCAATGATTCTTATGGTCATGCCCTTGGTGATGAAATTATAAAAATAATGGCACAAACTACACAAGGATTACTTAGAAAAAGTGATGTTTTTGGCCGTCTTGGTGGAGAAGAATTTGCAGCTGTTTTACCTAGTACTTCACTTCGAGGTGCTATGAAAGTTGCTGAAACTATACGTAAAGAAATCGAAAATTTAGAATACGAAACAAGTAAGAAAAAAAAGATAAAATTTACAATAAGTATTGGTGTTTCCATGCTTAAACCACAAGATACTAACTTAGAAATGGTTTTACATAGAGCAGATTTAGCTCTGTATGAAGCTAAGAAAACAGGAAGAAACAAAGTAGAAGTTTATAAAGATGAAGTAATTGATAATTAATCAACTTATAATTTACTAAATATCAAGTAATAAAATTGTAAAATAATCTTTTAAAGTACACAAAAAAGGATTATTTTGCTAGAAATTTTTGTAATAGCATATTGTTTATATTTTGCTGTTAATATTTATACTTCTTTTATGCAAGTAGGATTTGTTAAAAAAGCAAAAAACTTAGAACCAATTATTTTAGACGCTTCAAAATATACAGAAGCTGCGGAGTATTCAATTGAAAAAGAAAAACTTTCAATTGCATCTACATTTTATGATTTCATAATATTTTTATTTTGGATATCTACTGGTTTATCATTTTTAGATTCTCTTATTGTAAGTGAATCATTTTGGTTAAAAGCAGTTATTTTTATAAATGCATTTATTATTATTAACTGGATATTTACTTTACCTTTTACTCTATATCAAACTTTTAAATTAGATAAAAAGTATGGGTTCTCTAATATGACACCTGCTTTATTTATAAAAGACACTATTAAATCAGCGGTATTGTTTTTAGTATTTGGATCTATTGTAATAGCTGGTATTTCATTTATTATTCAATCTTTCCCTGCATGGTGGATCTGGGGATTCGCATTTATTTTTGTAGTAATTATTTTAATTAATATGCTTTATCCTCTTATTAGAGATAAGATGTTTGATAAGTTTGAGAAGTTAAAAGATAAAGAACTTGAAACTAAAATTGAAAAATTATTAAATGAAGTTGATTTTAAAAGTTCAGGTGTATTTTCAGTTGATGCAAGTAAAAGAGATAATAGACTAAATGCTTATTTTGGTGGTTTAGGTAGTACTAAAAGAGTTGTATTATTTGACACTTTAGTTGAGAAATTAACACATAATGAATTATTAGCTGTATTAGGTCATGAATTAGGTCACTTCAAAAATGGTGATATTCTTAAGAATATCGGTATTATGGGATTATTTATGTTTGTATTTTTCGCAATATTTGGAAATTTACCAGATGAGCTATTTTTAGGACTTTCTTTAAATAATGAACCTTATGGAATTATTGCAGTATTTTTAATATTTTCTCCAATTTTATCATTTTTCTTAATGCCTCTTATTTCAGTAATTTCAAGACATAACGAATATGCAGCAGATGAATTTGGATCAAACTTACAGTCAAAAGAAGATTTAGTAAGTGCTTTATTAAAGCTTGCAAATGAAAATAAATCATTCCCTTTATCTCACCCTATTTATATATTCTTTTACTATTCTCATCCTCCATTAGTTGAGAGATTTAAAGAATTAGGTTATGATGTTAATAATCTATCACAAGAAGCATTAAAAGAGGAGTTTGAAGATGTTAACGACTAGTGTATTTGAAGTAAACTATTTGACACTTATTGTTTTAATTATTGGTGTTTTATCTGGTTTATTAATTATCTTGCAGTTTTCTAGACAAAAGTATGAAAATCAACTTAAAAATCTTCAAGATGAAGCAATGTTAAAATTAAAAGCCTTAAATGAAAAGATTGAGTTAAATCATAGTTCATATGAAGGCCAAATAAATACTTTAAACACAACAAATAGAAAACTTGAAGAAGAGAAAAAGCTAATCAAAGAAAGCTTAGAAGACAAGTTAAAAACATTAGAAAGACATACAGAAGAAAATGTAAATAATCTAATTAAAACTTATGAATTAAGACTTGAAAGTCAAACTAAAATCTCAAGTGCTAAAGAAGAACAACTTCTAGGTGAGTTTGAGATTAAAGAAGAAAACTTTAATGAAAAGATTAATTTACTTGAAGAATCAAAAGTTCAAATGAAATTAGAGTTTGAAAACTTAGCAAATAAGCTTTTTGATGAAAATCAAAAGAAATCAAATGTTAATTTAACTCAAGTTCTTACTTCTTTTAAAGATCAATTAGAATCATTTGGTAAAAGAGTAAATGATATTTATAATGATGAAACTAAACAAAGAACATCATTATTAACAGAGATTAAGAACTTAAAAGAGTTAAATAATCAAATATCAGAAGATGCTGTAAGTCTTACAAAAGCACTTAAGGGTGAGAATAAAACTCAAGGTGATTGGGGAGAGATGATTTTATCATCAATTCTAGAACAAACAGGTCTTAGAGAAGGGAAAGAATATTCTACTCAAGGATCTTACACTGATGAAGAAGGTAAAAGATTAAGACCAGATGTTGTAGTACATCTTCCATCACACAAAGATATTGTTATTGATTCAAAAGTATCTTTAAACTCTTACTTATCTTATATGGAAGCAGATTCTGATAGTAAAAAAGGGAGTGCTTCTAAAGAGTTAATTAAATCTTTAACTGCTCATATTAAAGGCCTAAGTGCTAAAAAATATGAAGATATAGAAGGGGTTAGAACTTTAGATTTTGTTTTAATGTTTGTACCTATTGAAGGGGCATTTTTACTTGCAACTTCTGAAGACAAAGATTTATTTAAAACTGCATTTGAACATAATATTATGATTGTTTCTCCTTCAACTTTGTTTGTAACATTAAGAACAATAGAGAATATTTGGAGAAATGAACATCAAAATGAAAATGCTCAGCTTATTTCTAAAAAAGCAGCTGATTTATATGATAAGTTTGCTGGTTTTGTTGGCGATATAGAAGAGATTGGTATTAATATAAATAGAACTCAAAAATCTTATGATAATGCATTTAATAAACTATCAAGTGGAAAAGGTAATCTTATTAGACGATCTCAAGAATTTATTGAATTAGGTGTAAAACCTAAAAAAGAAATAAACTCTACTGGGCTTTTAGAAGAATAGAAAATGGAGTTAGTCTTTTCACTTGCCAATAATTTTTTAGTTCTATTGGATGCTATGAGTATTTATATTCTAATAGGACTTTTAATCGCAGGAATTTTAAAACAATTAGTTCCTGATGATTTTGTTTCAACACACTTAGGGGGAGGTTCTTACTCTTCTGTTATAAAAGCCACTATTTTTGGTATTCCTCTTCCTGTATGTTCTTGTTCTGTTATACCATTAGCTCAAAGTTTAAGAAAAGAGGGTGCTAGCAAAGGCGCTGTTCAGAGTTTTCTTATTTCAACTCCTATAACTGGTGTTGATTCTATCTTAGCTACATTTTCTTTTTTCGGTTTAATTTTTACTATTTTTAGAGTTGTTTCATCAGTAATTATTGCAATTATTGTTGGTCTTATTCAAAACTTTATAGAAAAAGATGAAGTTAAAAAAGAAGATGTTTTTGTAGACTCATCTAGTGGTTGCTCTAATTCTTGTGGCAGTAGTGAAAAAAAGAGTGAAAAAAAGAAGTTTTCAATAAAAAAAGCATTTTCATATGCTTATGTAACTCTTTTCAAAGATATGGTAAAACCTTTATTTATTGGGCTTATATTAGGAGCTTTATTTACTACTTTGACACCTAAAGAGTATACAGCATTGCTTTTTGAAAATCAGATTTTAACATATATTGTAATTATGATTTTTGCTATGCCTTTATATGTATGTGCAACTGCTTCTTTGCCAATAGCTGCAGCTTTAATGCTTCAAGGTATGAGTGGCGGAGCTGCTTTTATATTTTTAACAGCAGGTCCAGCAACTAGTGCTGTCACTATGAGTGTTGTTTATAAAATGCTTGGGAAAACTTCCTTGATAGTGTATGTTACAACTATTGCTGTATTATCTTTTCTTTTTGGGTTTTTGTATGATACATTATTTGGAAATTTAGATATTTTAAATTTCTCACAAGATATGGAACATTCATCACTTATTTCACAAATAGCAAGCTTAATAACACTTGTTATGTTGATTTTCTATTTACTAAAACCATATTTTTCAAAAAAGAAAAAAGATGATTTACCTAAAAAACAAGAAATCAATAATCTAAAAACTAGTAGTTTTAAAATAGATAAAAATACAAAATTTAAGGTTTAATATATGAAATGGGAAGATTTTAGAAGAAGCTCAAATGTAGAAGACAGAAGAGATGATACTTCTAATTATGCATCATCAAATAGAGGTAGTTCTATGATGATGTTACTTCCGATTATAAAGATGCTAATAGGTACTAAAATAGGTAGAATAGTTTTAGTAATTGGTGTTGTTGCATACTTTTTTGGATATAACCCTTTAGCTTTACTTGATGGAACATCAAATATACAAGCCTCTTCTTCAAAACAAATGACAAGTGTAGAAAAATCAAAAGATGATAAACATGCACAGTTTGTAAGTGCCGTTTTAGCACAAACAGAAGACATCTGGAGTGAAATTTTTAGACAATATGATTCTAAATATCCAGCGCCAAAACTTGTATTATTTAGAGGATCAGTTAAGAGTGGATGTGGTTTTGCTTCATCTCAAACTGGACCATTTTATTGTCCTTCTGATAAAAAAGTTTATTTAGATTTATCTTTTTTTGATGAATTAGCTAAAAGACATGATGCTCCTGGTGATTTTGCACAAGCTTATGTAATAGCTCATGAAATTGGTCATCATATTCAAAATATAACTGGAACTATTGATAAAGTTCATAAAGCTAAACAAAGTGTAAGTAAAATACAAGCAAATGCTTTACAAGTTAAAGTAGAACTTCAAGCAGATTGTTATGCTGGACTTTGGGCTAATAAAGCACAAGCATCTTTTGATATCTTACAAGAAGGTGATATAATTGAAGCATTAAATGCAGCAAGTGCTATTGGAGATGATACTTTACAAAAAAAAGCACAAGGATATGTTGTTCCTGATGCTTTTACTCATGGTTCATCAAAAGATAGAATGAAATGGTTTAATATTGGTTATAAAAATGGTTCACTTAAGAGATGTAATACATTTTTATAATATAGATTAGGCATTATTAGGATATTAGTTATGAGTAAATTAATTGAATACTTAAACCAAAGCCCTACGGTTTTTTTTATTTTAAAGAAAACTAAAACTTGGGAATTAGAATATGTTACAGAAAATGTAGTAAATATTTATGGGCATAAGGCTAAAAGGTTTTTAGAAAAAGAAATAAGTCATGAAGATTTTATACATAAAGATGACTTACAAAACTTCATAAATGAAGCTAAACAAGTCTCAAGATGTCAATCTAATGAATTTGTTTATAAACCTTATAGAATTGTTCGAGGTAATGATATTGTATGGGTTAATCATATCACTAAAATTATTAGAGATGATAAAGGAAATCCAAGCTATTACTTTGGTTACTTAACTGATATTACACATATGGAAAATACAAAAAGAAACCTAGAAGAGTATATTAGTATTGTAAATGAAAATGTTCTAATAAGTAGAACAGATACAAAAGGTGTAATAAATCATGTTAGTGATGCTTATTGTAAATTTACAGGGTATTTAAAAGAAGAATTAATAGGCAAAACACATAGTTTATTAAAACATCCAGATAATAGTAAGGAAACTTTTTCAGCCTTATGGAATACTATTAAAAAAGGTAATCCTTGGAAAGGTGAAATTAAAAATATTAAAAAAGATGGAACTGTATTTTGGGTTGAAAACTCGATTAATGCTGATTTAGATGAAGAAGGGAATATTATTGGGTACACCTCAATTTATTATGATATTACTGATAAAAAAGAAATTAGTGAATTACTAATAACAGACTTTTTAACAAAAATATATAATAGAAGACATTTTAATACAGTTTTTGATTTAGAGTTAAAAAGAAGTATTAGACATAAAAAATCTTTTGTATTAATGATTTTAGATATAGACTTTTTTAAACAATATAATGATACTTATGGGCATGATGCTGGTGATAAAGTATTATCAACTGTGGCTCTAGCTTTAAAAAACACCTTAAAAAGATCAGAGGATTTTGTATTTAGATTAGGTGGTGAAGAGTTTGGTATTATTACATCTTCTATTGATAAAGAAGGTCTATTTATTTTAGCTAGAAAACTAAGACAAAGTATTCATAATCTTCAAATAGAGCATTCTCAAAGTAATACTGATAAATATTTGACTATTTCAATAGGAATGAAACTTATTAATTATGATTCAGCATTATGTCAGAATGATATTTATAAACTTGCGGATGAAGCTTTGTATAAAGCAAAAGAGGGTGGAAGAAATAAAGCTATTCTTTGTACTAAAGATAGTTTAAATGAGGAAATTTAAACTATCTTTATTTCTATTATTTTAATTCATTTAAAAGTAAAATATCTACCAAATCTCCAGATTTAATATCTTCACTATCATCTTTTTGAATTAAAAGGGCTGGACTTTCTAACATATTTGTTAAAATTGCACTTGTACCTTTTTTCTTTCCATCAAAATTAACCTTGTATTCATTTTCACTATATTCTACATTACAAGCAGTAAAAATAGTTTTTGACATTCTTCTTGGAAAGTCTTGATTTATTCTAGCTTTTACAATTGGTAACTTTTCTTTTGAACCTCTAAGTTTATAAATCAAAGGTAGTACATATAAAATTGCACATACAGTTGATGAATAAGCAAAACCAGGAAGCGCAATGATAATCTTACCATCTTTAACCGCTGCTAATAAATGCATACCAGGCTTAATAGTAACACCATGGAATAATACTTCTGCTTTTAATTTATCTTTTATTACATCTTGAACAAAATCATAATCTCCAACAGAAACTCCACCTGTTGTTACAACTATGTCAGCTTTGTCAAGTGCAGTTTCAAGTAAGTTTGTAATTGAATCAATATCATCTTCTACAATACCCATTTGAATTGCTTTTGCACCATTTTGTTTACAAAGTGCTTCGATTGTTAAATGATTTGAAGATCTAATTTGTGAATCATTAGTTTGTGTTTCACCTAAATCAAGTATTTCACTTCCTGTACTTGCAATTGCAACTGTTGGATTTACTAAAACATTTATTTGTGCAATATTTAGTGAAGCTAATACTCCAACTTCTGCAAAACCAATTACAGTTCCTTTTTTAATTAAAACTTCATCTTTTGCATAGTTTTCACCAATAGCTCTTGTTGCAAAACCAAAAGGAACTTCTTTTGTGATTTTTATACTATCTTCATTTACTTCTACATTTTCAATAGGAACTAAAGTATCACTTCCTTTTGGCATTAATGAACCTGTAAATGTTTTAATACAAACACCTTGTGCAACTTCAGATTCTACTACACTTCCTGCTGGGTTTTTATCAATAATTTTGATTGAACCATTTTTTATATCTTCATGTTTAATAGCATATCCATCCATTCCAGATGTTGGATATTCTGGGCTGTTATGATCTGCTATAACATCAGAAGCAATAACTCTACCTAAGGCATTTGTTAAAAAAAGTTTTTCACTTGTAGGTTTTGATATTTTGATATTATTTAATATTTCTATAGATTTGTCATAATTGATAAAGTCTCTCATTGGTACCTCTTTTAAATAGTTATGAAATATTAGCAAAAAATAGAAAATATTTACTTAAATTGTTAAATAAATATGAATACTAATTCGTAAATAGCGTG